>Ga0247727_10002629_pt1 | contig 40733 bp, 35 predicted proteins | sample WisWelCaveWW1625_FD_202498 | JGI IMG/M metagenome (GOLD analysis project Ga0247727, IMG submission 202498) | Biofilm microbial communities from Wishing Well Cave, Virginia, United States - WW16-25 | ecosystem: Environmental > Aquatic > Deep subsurface > Groundwater > Cave microbial mat | place... | reverse complement strand
GCAAGCAAAAAACCACCATCAGCTTACGCGAATTTGATGCGGGTCTTTCGGTCCGGGAATTCCGGTCGATCTATCTGCTCAGCATCGGCTTAGCGATCTCACCGAGCCTATCTACGGAACTGCTGGTCAGGCGCCCGGCGCCGCGGCCTACTGGAGCCCGATGCAGGAGGAGATCGTGGCGTACCGCTTCGAGGGACGCAAGGTGAAGCTCGACTCGAAGGAGGAGATGACGGTCGCCGAGGAGAAGAACCCCGAGGAGGTGACCTTCAACATCATCTACCACGAGGCCTTCCACCAGTACATGTTCTACCTGATGGGCCGCGACCGCGACGTCTACGTGCCGAGCTGGCTCAACGAGGGCATGGGCGACTACTTCTTCGGCGGCCGGTGGAACAAGAAGGGCGGCTTCGAGATCGGCATCAACGACTGGCGCCTCGAGACGATCTACGCCGCCGTGAAGGAAGGCAAGCACATCCCGATCGCCGACATCATCAAGTACTCGCAGGCGCAGTACTACTCGAACGCCGGCCTCTGCTACGCCGAGGGCTGGGCGATGAACTACTTCTTCCTGTCGCCGGAGGGCCGCAAGAGGGGCTACCACACCATCCCCGCAAAGATGTTCGACGCGCTCCAGAACTCGGGCAACTCGGAGAAGGCGACCGACAAGGCCTTCGCGGGCGTCGACCTGAAGAAGATGGACGAGGAGTTCAAGGCCTTCGTCCTGTCGATGGAGAAGGAGCTGCCGGGAAAGGCGAAGGACGCCGTGAAGGGGCCGAACGAGCGGAAGCGATAGACCGTAGACCGTCAGCGGGCGTCGGCGCAAGCCGGCGCCCGTTCTCACGAACCGCGTCCCCGATTCCCAGATCGCCTCGGGCGTGTCGCCGTCGGCCCCTTGCTCACCCACTTGCTAGAATAACCCACCTTCATGCGCACCGCGGTCTACGCCGGCTCGTTCGACCCCGCCACCAACGGCCATCTTTCCATGATCCGCGAGGGGGCGAAGCTCTTCGACCGCCTCGTCGTCGCGATCGGCGAGAATCCCGACAAGCGGCCGACGTTCCCCCTCGAGCAGCGCCTCGAGCTGCTGAAGGTCATCACGCGCGGGCTCAGGAACGTCCGCGTCGATACGTTCAGCCACCGCTTCCTGATCGACTACGCCGCCGGCGTCGGCGCGCAGTACATCCTCCGCGGCCTCCGCAACCACGCCGACTACGCCTTCGAGTCGACGATGCGCAACGTCAACGGCGACCTGAACGCGAAGATCACGACGGTCTTCCTGATGGCGCCGCGCGAGTTCGCCGAGGTCTCGTCGAGCTTCGTCCGCGGGCTGGTGGGCCCCAGGGGCTGGCAGAAGGTCGTGAAGAAGTACGTCCCAGCGCCGGTGTTCAAGGCGCTGCTCGCCCTCAAGCGATGACGCGGTTGTCGGAAACCACGGTCCACGGGCCTGCCTAGTACTTGCGTTCCTTCCACCGCAGGAACGCCTCGATGAACTCGTCGATCCCGCCGTCGAGCACCTTCTGCACGTCGCCCGTCTTCACGCCGGTCCGCTCGTCCTTCACCAGCGTGTAGGGCTGCATCGTGTAGCTGCGGATCTGGTTCCCGAACGCGATCTCGCCCTTCTCGCCGTAGAGCTTCGACAGCTCCGAGTTCCGCTTCGTCTCCTCGACCTGCTTGATCTTCGACGCGAGCGTCCGCATCGCGTACTTCCGGTTGAGCTGCTGGCTCCGCTGGTCCTGGCACTGCGCGATGATCCCCGTCGGCAGGTGGGTGATCCGCACGGCGCTCTGGGTCTTGTTGACGTGCTGGCCGCCGGGCCCTCCCGCCGAGTACGTGTCGATCTTGAGGTCGCCCTCCTTCAGCTCCGCGTCGATCTCGTCGGCTTCGGGCACCACGTCGACGGACGCGAAGCTCGTCTGCCGCTTGTGGTTCGCATCGAACGGGCTCAGGCGGATCAGGCGGTGCACGCCGATCTCGCTCTTCAGGTATCCGAACGGGAACTTCCCGCCCCGCACCTCGAAGACGCACTTCTTCAGCCCCGCCTCGTCGCCCTCCTGCTTCTCGATCAGCGATACTTCGTAGCCGCTCCTCTCGCACCAGCGCATGTACATCCGCGCGATCATCTCGGCGAAGTCCATCGCGTCGACGCCGCCCGTCCCCGCATGGATCGCGAGGATGACGTCCTTCGCGTCGTTGGGGCTGGTGAAGAGCGTCTGGAGCTCGATCGCCTCCACGCGGGCCGCGTAGCGCACGACCTTCGAGGCCGCCTCCTCCATGTGGGTCTTGTCGGCCGCCTCGTCGCACATCTCGACGATACCGATCTCGTCGCCGAGCTCACGCTCGAGCGTCGTGTACGAGTCGATCGTCGCCTTCAGCCCCTTGAGCTCGCTCGAGAGCTTCTGGGCGGCCTCCTGGTTGTCCCAGAATCCCGCCCCGGTCATCTTCGACTCGATCTCGGCGACGCGCTTCGACTTCGTGGCGAGGTCAAAGAGAGTCCCGCAGCGAGTGCAGTCTCTCGAACGGCTCGCGAAGCAGACGGAGAAGATCGGCTTTTATCATGGGGGGTTCCAGAAGTTAGCGGGAGGGATCGAGTCAGGCGCGCCGGCGGGTGACCAGGAGGAGCACCGCCAGCCCGACGGCGGCGGCGGCGAGGATGAGATTCAGCCGCGCCCGCGAAACGTCCGGGGAATCGGGCTCCGCGGGCCTCGGGGCGGCGCGCTTCGCCGGCGGCATCGCCACCGCCAGGGTGTCGGCCCTGGGGGCCGACGCCGCCGCGGGCTCGACCTTGCCGACGGTGCGGCCGACGCTGTGGATCTGCGTGAGCGCGCGCAGCACGTCGCGGGGATCGGAGCCCGACGCCCTCGCGGCATCCGCCGCGGCGAGCCGGAGCTCAGCGTCGACCGCGTCATCCCCGGCCACGGCCAGGAGCGCCGTACGAGACGAGGGCGTCTTCAGCTTTCCAAGGTGCTCGATCTCGCGCAGCCGCTCGTCGCGGTCGGTGCCGGCGCGGACGCGCTCGCCCAGCTGGCGGGCGGAGTCTTCGTTGCCGACATCGAAGAGGAGCTGGTCGATGGCGGCGGTCGTCGGCGTCCTCGCATCCCGGGCGCGGGAGAGCGTCATCGCGGCGCGGAGACGCCCCTCGGCCGGCATCTGCGGGTTGGCGACGTACGCGGCAAGCCCCTCGCCCGCGCCGTCGCGCTCGTAGGCGCGGAGCAGCTCGTCGATGTCCTGAAGGCAGAGAACCATCAGCAGCGCGGTCACGCCATCAACCTACCATTCGCGGTTTTCCCATACAACCCTGCGGGGGGTCCGCGGGTCGCACCTCCGTGGAGCGGATTGGAGGAGCCATGAAGAAAATCGTGATCGGCGCGGTAGTGGTGGCGGCGTTCGCGTCAGGCGTGGCCTGCGCGTGGGTCTCGAAGGAGCCGACCGCATCGGCCCAGAGCTCGGGGGCGATGGCCCAGGACTCGAAAGGCGCCCCGATGATCCTGGCGACGGGCGGCAGCACGGCGAATACCAATGACATCGCCTGGGTGCTGACGACCGACCTCTACGAGGACCCCAAGACGAAGGAGAAGATCGAGCGCAAGGTTCTCCTCTGCTACAAGGTCGGCCCCAACGGACAGTATGCCGACATCGTCGACGTCCGCGACATCACCTTCGACACGAAGTTCCGGCAGCTGCCCATCAACGGCCACAACCGTGCCTTCGCCCCCGAAGTCATGAAGAAGGAGTACGACGAGTCGAAGCCGAAGCCCATTGGCAAGCCCTGATCCAACCAGGCCTTGGTCCCGGGGCCTCCTTCGCTCACATGGCGAAGGGGGCCCTGGACTTTCATTTTTCGTGCAGGGAGGCGCCGCCATGGCACGTCTCGATTTACGATGCCGGGGAGATCCGGCTTTTGCTTGACAGTCCTTCTGAGGCGGATGTGTAATCGAATGTCGGATCTCCAGACCTAGGAGAATTTCATGCAGAAGTGGGGCTTTTTCTCGATGGGAGCGATGGCCGGCGTCATCGCGGTCCTGTCGTTCGCGTTGCTGCTCCAGCAGCAGAACAACCTGGCCTACGCCGCCGCCGGCTACCAGGGCGACGACGGCGCCAACAAGCTCGTTGTGACGTCGGGGATGTCGAACCAGAACCAGGCCGACATGCTCTGGGTCCTGCACAAGCACCAGCCGATGATCAAGCCGAAGGACCAGGACAAGGAGCTCGTGAAGACGGACCACCTGACCCTGTCGCTCTACAAGATCACGAAGAACGGCGAAGGCATGAAGCTCATCGCCGTCCGCGACATCAGCTACGATGAGGAGCTGACGGAGTTCAACGTGACCCGCGAGCAGCCGACGGTCCGCGACATCTACGAACAGCTCAAAAAGCAGGTCGAGCCGAAAAAGTAACCAAGGTGCGGTAGGACTCAAGGAGGCACAGCGATGGCCGACTATTTCTCCTTCGAAGACGTCATGAAGGAACTTGAGGTCTCGGAAGACGACCTCAAGCGCATGGTTTCGGAAGGCGAGCTCCGCGCTTTCCGCGACGAAAACAAGATGAAGTTCAAGAAAGAGGACGTCGACAACCTCAAGAAGGGCCGCATCACGGAGCCGACCATCATCCTGCCCTCCACGCCCGCGGGCGGCCAGGACGAGACGGTCCTCGACCTGGACATCTCCAACGAGACGGCGAGCCTCCAGGCGGACCAGATCAAGATGAACCGGGAGAGCGACGACCTCCTCGTGCAGCCCAAGGAGGAGGAATCGGTCGTCGGCGTCGAGAGCGACGAGACCTTCATCGAGGAAGAGAGCGAGACGGGCCTCACGACCGAGCCGCTGAAGCTGGCGGACGAAGTCGAGTCGGCCGAGACCGTCGAGGCCGAGAGCGTGACCGAGGAGGTCGCCGAGGCCCCCCAGCGCCAGATGCGCCGCCGCCAGACGGCCCAGGTGCCGATGGCGACCGAGGACGAGATCGAGAAGCGCCGCGCCAGCCCGGTCTGGACGGTCTTCCTGCTCGTGGCCCTCATGGCATCGATCTACAGCGGCATCTTCCTCTGCGACCTGCTGCGGATCGAAGGCGGCAAGGGCGACCAGCCGCTCGGGATGACCGCGGGAATGGCCGAATGGACCTCCAAGCAGTTCTGGGGCGATCCGAACTGGCGGAAGTTCCACGAGGCGAAGTTCCCCAACATGGGCGTTCCGCCGCCGCCGTACGCGTATTCAAGCTCCACCGGCCAGGCGTTCGAGCACCGCCCGTATGCGGGCCCGAGCTTCATGGAGACGAAGGCGGGCGCGAAGAAGTAAGCCAGACGACAGTTCACACCGGCCTCGGGTTCACCCCCCGGGGCCGGTTTTCGTTTTCCAGCGATGAAGTCGCTGGAAAACGAATGGTGAGCGAGCCCTCCGAACGCCTCGTTCGGAGGGCGAGTCGAACCATGCGTCCACGGGCCTCGGCCGAGACGTCATTTTTCTCCCGATTCATCCTTGACAATTTATATTTTATAGTTTATAAATTATCTGTCGGCCCGAGAGGCCGGGGAGAGAGTTTCGAACGAGAGGGGGAATCATGTCTCGGATCCTGATCGGCCTCATGGCCGGCGTCGTGACGATGTCCACCGTCGGCTGCGCCATGGTGGGCGAGGAAAAGTACCGCAGCGAAGTCGAGGCGCTCAAGGAGCACAACCGCCAGCTCGACGAGCGCAACCGCGAGCTGGAGGCGATCGAGCTGGCCTACAAGGAGCTGGCCGAGAAGTACACGCTCTCGAAGAGCCAGGACGAGGTCTACGAGGAGATCGCCCGCGAGCTCCGCAAGGCGCTCGAGGGTTTCAAGGCCGCCGACGGCACCGACAGCATCACCATCGACAGGAACGGCAAGGTGACCTTCGCCGCCGATGTCCTCTTCGACAGCGGCAGCTTCACCGTCACCCCCCGCGGCATGGAGATCCTCAGGAAGTTCTGCGCCACCGTGAAGGGCCAGAACGTGAAGTTCAACATCGTCGGCCACACCGACAACGCGAAGATCGCGAAGCCCCTGACGAAGGAGAAGCTCGTCACCGACACGAACAAGGAGCTCTCGGTGCACCGCGCCATCGCGGTCATGGGCGTCCTCATCAAGGACGGCATCGCGGAGAGCCGCTTCGACAAGGTCATCGGCATGGGCAGCTCTCAGCCCGCGGCCACGCCCGCGAAGAGCCGCCGCGTCGAGATCTTCCTCGTCAAGGACGCCGTCAACGTCAAGAAGAGCTCCGCGCAAAAGTGAGCCTTCCTGCGGCGAAGCGCCGCAGAAGAAGGCGAAACCCCGCCGTAGCCTGTCAACGGTCGACGGAGTTGTTGGGACGGCGAAGGCGGGTATCCGTCCGCGCAACCAGCAGCCAGCAGAAGCAAATGCGGCCTCCCTCACGGGAGGCCGCTCTTTTTTGTAGTCTGGGCGCGTGACGCCCGACGAAATCAAGACGCTCCACGCCATCGCGCGCGATGCGATCGTCGCCGCAGCGACCCGGCGCGACCCGTCCCCTCCCCCGGCCCTGACGCCGGCGCTCCAGGCCGACGGCGCGGCCTTCGTCACCATCCACCGCGACGGCGCTCTCCGCGGCTGCATCGGCCACATCGAGGCCCACGAGCCGCTCTGGCAAAGCGTCCGCGAGATGGCGACCGCCGCCGCGTCGCGCGACGACCGGTTCGAACCGATCGGTCCCGCGGAACTCGACCGCCTCGATGTCGAGATCAGCGTCCTCACCCCGTTGACGCCGTGCCGGCCCGACGAGGTCGTCGTCGGCCGCGACGGCCTGATCATCCGCGCCCAAGGCCGCTCCGGGCTGCTCCTCCCCCAAGTCCCCGTCGAGCATCGCTGGGACCGCGAGACGTTCCTCGCCGAGACGTGCCGCAAGGCCGGCCTGCCGCGCGACGCATGGAAGGATCCCGCCACGAAGATTTTTCGGTTCACCGCCGAGATCGTCTGAGTCCTTCGGGTATGCTTTTCCTCCCTGCTTCGCGCCCAAGGGTGGCGCTGCGCAGGGCAAGCCCCACCGGAGGAAACCTGCATGCTCGAGAAGGTCGACCTCAAGAACAAACTGGCGAAGTCGGAATACAAGCAGCGGATGCCCAAGCTCCAGGAGCGGCTGCGCATCCTGCAGAACGCCATCTACGGGGCCGGCACGCCCGTGATCATCGTCCTGGAGGGCTGGGACGCCGCCGGCAAGGGCACGCTCGTCCAGCGCCTGCTGGAGAAGCTCGACCCACGCGGGTTCAAGGTCCGCCCAACGTACGCCGCCACGATCGACGAACTCTACCGCCCCTTCCTCTGGCGCTTCTGGGCGAAGCTCCCCGCCCTCGGCGAGATCACCGTCTTCGACCGCTCGTGGTACGGGCGGATGCTCGTTGAACGCGTCGAGGGGATCGCCTCCGAGCGCGAACTCGCGGAAGCCGCGCCGGAGATCAACGAATTCGAGCGGATGGTCGTCGACGGCGGCTACGTCCTCGTCAAGCTCTTCCTCCACATCTCCAAGAAGGAGCAGAAGAAGCGCTTCAAGAAGGCCGAGAAGGACCCCTACCTCCGCTGGAAGGTGAAGCCGGAGGACTGGCGCCACCACCAGCAGTACGACGACTACTACCAGGCGGTCGAGGAGATGCTCGAGAAGACCAGCACCCAGCAGGGGCCATGGACGATCTGCGAGGCGAACGATCGCCGGTTCGCCGAGGTCGAAGCGTTCACCGCCATCATCGATGCGATTGAAGTGCGCCTCAAGGTGCTCGGCAAGCTGCCGTCGGAGGACGAGCACGGCCGCATCCTCCAGCCGAAAGCGATCCCGGGCGAGAACGGGAAGAAGAAGGCGAAGGGCTCGAAGGAGCGCCGCGCCCCGGCGCCGGTCGCCGCCGGGTCCCTGGGACGCCGCCGCTAACGGAGAAGACGCCATGATGCTTGAATCGATCAGCCTCGCCAAGGCGCTCACCCGCGCCAAGTACGACGAGGAGCTGCCCGGCCTCCAGGTCCGCATGCACGAACTTCACTGGCTCTGCTTCGAGAAGCGGCTGCCGGTCATCCTCTGCTTCGAGGGCTGGGACGCCGCCGGCAAGGGCGGCGCGATCAAGCGCATCACCCAGACGCTCGATCCGCGCGGCTACACCGTCATTCCGATTGCCGCCCCGCAAGGCGAGGAGAAGCGGCAGCACTACCTCTGGCGCTTCTGGAAGCACGTGCCGAAGGCCGGCCACATCACCATTTTCGACCGCACCTGGTACGGCCGCGTCATGGTGGAGCGCGTCGAGGGCTTCTGCCGCGAAGAGGACTGGAAGCGCGCCTTCCGCGAGATCAACGAGTTCGAGCGCAGCATCACGAACTTCGGCACGGTCATCTGCAAGTTCTGGCTCCACATCTCCAAGGAGGAGCAGCTCAAGCGGTTCAAAGAGCGCGCCAAGGACGTCTTCCGCACCTACAAGCTCACCGACGAGGACTGGCGCAACCGCGACAAGTGGGACGCCTACTCGAAGGCGATCAACGAAATGGTCGAACGGACGAGCACGAGCTATTCCCCGTGGACCGTCGTCGAGGCCAACGACAAGTATTTCGCCCGCATCAAGACCCTGCGCACCGTCGTGGAGGCCGTCGAGAAGGCGCTCGACGAGCGCAACGTCTCGAAGGAACTCAGGGACAAGGACAAGAGGCTTGCCAAACTAGCCCGCGGCTAGTTTGGCAAGAGTAGCTGGCAGCTACTTTGTCGCGGTCGTGAACGACCACGAACGCGACCACTCCTTCTTGTCGTCGCTGCGCGCGCATTTGAACTCGACCACGTAGGTCTTGCCCGGCGCGAGCTTCTCCTTCGGGATGATGCCGACGACCGCCTCCTGCTCGAAGTCGCTTCGCGCCGGCTTCTCCGGCGTCGAGACCCAGCAGGCGATCTCCTTCCCGTCGCACCGCACGACCGCCGTCCCGCCGACCGGCTTCCAGCCGGCCTGCTCGTCCCACTGGATCGAGATCGGGTAGCCCGCCTGCGCCTTCAGGTCCGGCACCGGATCGGGCGTCTCGCGGCTCCCCTGGCCGAATTCGAGCGGCAGCTCCTTCTGGCCGTCCCCCGGGTAGACCACCGGCCCCTGCGCCTTGCCGTGCAGCGTCCGCACGTGCATCACCACGACGGGCACTCCGTCCGCGTCGAACGCCCAGCCGACGCCGACCTCCGTCAGCCGGGGCTCGAGCATCGCGACCCGGTGATAGAGCGTGGCCATCAGCGAGTCGACGGCCGTGACGAGGTCCTTTTTCCCGCCGAAAATCTGGATGACGCTGTTGGGCGCCACCGCGGCGCCTTCGTCCGTGTAGCCCGGCAGCTCCTTGAGCTCTTTGTGCGCGTTCAGCCCCGTCGCCTCCGGACGGCGGCTGTTCTTGCAGAGGTAGAGCGCGTGGAGGTCGCACGCTTTCGTGAGCCCCCCGTGCGCCTTCACCTCCGGCACGCCCGCCGCCTTGCGGTGCCGGTTCAACCGGTCGACGAACTCCGCCACCGTGTAGGGCCGGTTCGCCGCGGCCGCCTGCGGCAGCCGCGACGGGAGGCGGAGAATCACGACCCCGTCGATCGAAACCTCCAGCGAGCCCTTCGCCGTCTCCATCGACGGCTCCGTGACGGCCGGCCCCTCGTAGATCACCACCGGCGCCCGCGCCTTGCCGTCGACGACGGCCGTCAGCGTCAGCGACACCTGGTCGCCTTCCCGCGTCCCGCCGAGCTTCCATTTCTCCGCGACGGCAATCGTGGGGTCGGGCACCCGCAACGGCTGGATCTCCGACGCCCACAGCCGCACCCGCTCCGTGCCGTCGACGGTCACGGTGACAAACGTCTCCCCGCGCAGGCTCGTCGTGCCGACGACCCCCTTGGCGCCCGGGCCGTCGAAGAGCGTCGTGCCGTCGACGGAGACCTTGACGCGGCCATCCTTGGTGTCGATCTTCGCGCGGTCGGCAATTCCTGCCTGGAGGATCGCGACGAGCAGCAGCGTCTTCATGACGAGATTAGACGGCAATCATAAGCCGCACCGGCGGGGATAATCCTTGAATCGTTCCCGCCCCGCTGTCGTGCAAATATTGAGCAGGATTAGACGTCACGGGGTCCAGACGGGTACAAATACAGTGGGCCAGGGGCGCGCACAGCGCCCCGGGGTGGAACCAAGGGGATCTGGAGGACCGTTCATGAGGCCGATGCTATTGACTGCAATTGTTCTCGCGCTCGCCGGCGGCAGCGCGTCGTCGTTCCAGGGCAAGGACAAGTACCCGACCGACGGCATCGACTGGGCGCTCAGCTGGGAGGAAGCGACCAAGGAAGCCATCGCCCGCAACTGCCCCATCCACTTCGCCTACCACTCGACGGCAAAGGTCTGCCTCGACACGGCCGAAGACTGGAAGAAGGGTTCGATCATCAACGCGTCGCGCAACTGGGTCAACTGCGCCGCCGTGAAAGAGGAGCACGAGACCGTCGAAGTCACGGTCGGCAAGGAGAAGAAGACCTGGTGCAAGTACTTCTACGGCATCCCGTGCAAGGTCCACCAGGATATGGCGGCGGCGATCGGCAAGATCTCGAAGGAGCAGAGCTTCACCGTCCCGCTCTCGTGGTGCCTGGACACGAGCGGCAAGATCCTCGAGACGAAGAAATCCGACACCGGCCAGGTGCTCGCCTCCGGCGACATCAGCACCATCATGGACAAGGGGATGAAGCAGTTCTCCGGCCCGTCCATCGGCTACGCGGAGTGGAAGGGCTACGAGAAGGCGCGCAACGACTTCAAGGAAGGCATGGAGAAGAGCGAGTGGAAGCGCGCCATGGCCGGCGCCCAGACGCTCCAGAAGGCAAAGACGAAGATGCTCAACGCCGAGGGCAAAGAGGCGATGAACAAGCTCTCGGAGAAGGGCGACGAGCTGCTGAAGGAAGCCCAGGAGCTGATCGCCACCGACAAGGACAAGGCGAAGAAGCAGCTCCAGATGATCGCGACCGACTTCAAGCCGCTCATCTGCTCCAGCCGCGCGGCCGATACGCTGAAGAACATGGGCAAGTAGGTCCGCTTGCGGACCTATTGCCGGATAGCTCGCTTGTGGTCTCGCCTGGCGGCGAACCCACGCGATAGCAAATAGCCGGAGGTCTGGTCCTTCGGCCTCATCTCTGTCGGCGGCGCAGTCCTCTGGCTATCCGTTCCCCGCTGCACGTCTGTGAGCCGCCAGGCGAACAGACAACGATCTATCTGCTACAGTTATCGCCCTATGAAACGACTCTCCCTCGCGCTTCTCCTCGTCGCCGCGTGCGCCTCCCCGGGCGAACAGGACCTCATCCAGGCCGCCAAGGACAAGGTCTTCCCCGCCGTCGTCTTCATCAAGCCGATCGTCGAGGAGTATCGCGGCGGCAAGAAGGAGCGGATCCAGGTCTTCGGCTCCGGCGCGATCATCTCCCCCGACGGCTACATCGTCACCAACAACCACGTCGTTGAGAAGGCGACCGAGATCAAGTGCGTCCTCTCCGACAAGGAGGAGATCCCGGCGACGACCATCGGCCTCGATCCCGAGACCGACCTCGCCGTCATCAAGCTCGACCTCTCCGCCCGCAAGTCGAAGTCGCCGCTGCCGACGGCGACGTTCGCCGACGCGCGCCTCGTCCGCGAAGGCGACCTCGTCATGGCGATGGGCGCGCCGCACGGCCTCGAGCGGTCGATCTCCCGCGGGATTATCAGCTCCACCCAGCGCGTCTTCGACTTCGCGCCCTACAACCTCTTCTTCCAGACCGACGCGGCCATCAACCCCGGCAACTCGGGCGGCCCGCTCGTCAACGAGCGCGGCGAGATCGTCGGCATCAACTCCCGCGGCATGCGCGGCGCCGAGAACCTCGGCTTCGCCATCCCCTGCGACGTCGTCAAGGAGGTCGTCGACACGCTCATCGCCGAGTCGAAGAAGGGGGCCAAGGAGGCGAAGGTCACGCGCGCGTGGACCGGCATCAAGTTCCAGGCACTCCAGGATTTCACGAAGAGCACCTTCATCGAACAGCAAGAGGGCGTCCTCGTCGCCAGCGTCGACGAAGGCTCCCCCGCCGACAAGAAACTCAAGGCCGGCGACATCATCAAGTCGGTCAACGGCGCGCCCGTCGTCGGCCGCTACGAGACCGATCTGCCCGCCGTCGAGCGCCTTTTCTCCCGCCTGCCGCTCGAGAAGGCGGCGTCGCTCTCCATCCTCCGCGGCAAGGAGACGCTCACCCTCGAGGTCGTCCCCTCGAAGAAGGGCGAGCACGAGGGACGCGACTTCGACTGCAAGAAGTGGAACATGACGGTGAAGGAGATCACCAAGTTCGCCGACCCGTTCCTCTACTTCCAGAGCTCAAAGGGCGTCTACATCGAAGGCATCCAGCGCACCGGCAACGGCGCCATGAGCGGCTTCCAGATGTACGACATCATCATCCGCATCGGCGACGCCGAGATCGCCACGCTCCGCGACCTCCAGAAGGCCTACGACGACTCGCTCAAGCTCGACAAAGGCAACCGCAAGGTCCGCATGAAGGTCCTGCGCACCGGCTATCCGCGCTACGTGGTGCTCGAGTTCGAGAAGGACATCGAAAAAATGGAGGACGAGTGATGCGTCACCTCAGCCTTCTCTGCGCGCTCTGCGTCCTCTGCGGTCTCGACCGTCCTGCCTGTCCCCAGGATAGACAGGACAAGGAAGTCATCCAAAAGTGCGGGGCCACCGCGCGCGCGTCGATGGTCGCCCTCGAATTCCACCTCAAGAAGAAGACCCGCATCGAGAAGCTCGAGATGGAGTTCGACGAGCTCGACCAGGAGCAGCAGCGCATCCTCGAGCTCTCCGAGGCGCAGCAGACGCTCGACCTCTGGGGCGTGGCGATCGACGCCGAGACGATCCTGATCCCCGACTACACCCTGCGGGCCAAGGACGTCGAGAAGATCGTCGCCACCGGCGCGGACGGCAAGCCGTTCGAGGTCGTCTTCGCCGCGCTCCTCCGGAACTTTGACGGCGTCCTCCTCAAGCCGAAGGACAAGGCGGCGCTCACGCCGGTCGCCTTCGAAGCGTTCGAGAAGTTCGAGCTCGGCTCCAACTTCTACGTCGTCCACATGGAGCGCGTCGACCGGCAGTGGCATCTCAACGTCAGCCCCTACATCGTCACGAACCTCCCGCTGACCGACCAGAAGGAGTGGCTCCTCATCGACCGGATGCGCGAGGGCTCGATCGTCTTCGACTCGAAGGGCCGCTGCGTCGGCGTGCCGCTCGACGACTACCTCTGGACTCGCGAGGGCGGCCGCAACAGCTTCGTCGGGCAGTCGATCGTCAAGGACGAGCGGCTCGCCTTCGACGACGTCGACAAGAAACAGAAGGAGATCCAGAAGACGATCACCGGCAGCCTCAAGAAGGTCGAGCTGATGCTCCGCGACGACAAGCCGCAGGAGTACTACGACCCCGAGGCGACCTCCGCCCGCGTCGCCCTCTTCGGTCTGCCGCTCGACGACAAGGGCACGCTGCTCGTCCCGCAGGAGTTCACGCGCGACATCGTCAACAAGATCGAGGAGATCCGCGTCGTGGAGCGCGGCGGGACGGTGCCGACCACGTTCGTCGGCTGCTTCAAGGATTTCGGCGGCATCATCGTGCGCGCGGACGGCCTCAAGACCGAGCCGATCCACCGCCTGGACCTGACCGCGCTCGACCCCGGCTCGCTCTTCTTCACGATCACCGTCGAGGAGAGGTTCAACCGCACCTTCGCCAGGGTCAGCACGAACCGCGTCTACCGCGTCCAGAAGGGCCAGAAGGGCGAATGGCATCTCGACGCGCACCGCCCGATCAAGGCCGGCGCCTACGTCGTCGACTTCGAGGGGCGCGTCGTCGGCTTCTACTCCGGCAACCGCAAGGAGGAGGACCTCGAGAGCGCGGGCGTCGACGAGCGCTACGGCCGCTACCGCGGCTACCAGCGCGACTTCCTCAAGCACATCTTCCTGTTCGGCGAGCTCAAGGAGGTCCTCGCCGATCCGGCCAAGCACTTCGATCCGCGCGCGGTGCCGATGACCAAGAAGGAGGAGAAGACCCTCGTCTGGCTCGGGGTCGAGTACCAGGAGCTCGACAAGAAGCTCGCCGAGAGCCTCGGCATCCAGGAGAAGGACCTCACCAACGAGGGCAAGCGCGGCCTGCTCCTCACCGACATCTACCCGAACTCGCCGGCGGCGAAGGTCGGCCTCAAGCCCGACGACGTCCTTCTGACCCTCACGCCCGACGGCGGCGGGGCGACGGACCTGACCCCCGAGGTGAACCGGTTCGAGCGCTTCCGCTACGGGCCCGGCGGCTTCACGCCGTGGCGCCCGCGGAAGAACTACCTCACCTCGATGCTGACGAGCATCGGGGCGGGGAAGAAGGTCGCGTTCACCTACCTTCGCGGCAAGGAGCAGAAGACCGCTGAGCTCACCCTCGAGAAGTCGCCGATCGATTACGACACCTCGGGCAAGTACAAGGACGAGGCGCTCGGCTTCACCGTCAAGGATCTCACGTATGAAGTCCGCTACTTCCAGAAGCTCGACGCGGCGATCGGCGGGGTCGTGATCGCCAAGATCGAAAGCGGCTCGAAGGCCGAGGTCGCCAAGATGCTGATGCTCTCGATCATCACGCGCGTGAACGGGACGCCGCTGAAGGACCTGTCGCACCTCCAGGGCTTCCTCGAGGAGGCGCGGGCCGCGAAGTCGAAGACGATCACCTTCACGGTGCAGACGTTCGGACAGACGAGGCTGGTTGACCTGGAGCTGATGAAATGAGCCAGGCTCCGGGACGTCTCTCCCGACGCGACTTCGTGGCCGGCGCGGCCGCCTGCGCCTGCGGCCTGGCCGTCGGCGGCTGCGCGGCGACCAATCCGGCGATGCTCTTCGACGCGCCCGACGGAACGCTGGCGGCGCCGCCCGAAATCGCCGAGCCGGGCTCGCAGATCAAGGTGCGACTTCCCGCCGAGACCGTGCTTGTCTGGCGCGGCTCCGACAACGTCCTGATGGCGGTCTCCATCACCTGCACCCACCTCGGCTCGCAGGTCGGCTGGAGCGCCTCGCGCGGCACCGTCGACTGCCCGAGCCATGGATCGCGATTCAACGCCGACGGCTCGGTGCTGGTCGGCCCCGCCAAGCGGCCGCTGCGCGCCTACAAGGTCGTCGAGGAGCACGGCCGGCTGAAGCTCACCTGATCGTGATCTCGATCGTCACTCCCGACTCCCCGTAGCGACCGCGCGCGTCGATCGACGACGCCCAGCTCACGCCGTCCAGAAACCGCGCCGACGGCCAGCCTTCCCGCCCCGCGATTTCATCGAGCACCCGCCGCGCGTCGGCGACCGATCCTCCCGCGCCGATGTGCCACTCGCCGGCGGCCCGCTCGGCGAACGCGATGCACCCCGGGTCGGCGAGCAGGCCTCGCTCGGTGGCGGCCATGAGCGTGCGCCCGCGGAACGCCACGAACACGTCGCGCTTGAGCGTCGGGAGATGGAGCACATCGCCGTCGAGCACGGCGAACTTCTTCGCCGCGTCGGCCACCGCGCGGCGCAGCAGCGGCTCGACATCGTCCGGAATCCGGACGAAGGCAAGAACCCGATCGGCGTCGAAGAGCGCCATCCCCCACTCCGGGCCGAGATTCGGGATCACCTCCTCCTCGACGCGGCCCGTCTTCAGGAACTCCGTCGCGAGCTGGTCGAGCTCGTGCTGCGCCTGGTTGCGATCGACGCGGGCGAGCAGCTCCTTCCACCGAAGCGAGGGGCTGTCGAACGACGTCTGCCACGCGACGGCGCCCGGCGGCGGCGTCATCCGCCGCCGGGTCCTCGGCATGAACTCGCGGTAGATCCGCGACCGCTCGGCCGTGTAGTAGTTCCCCAGCGCGCGGACCTCGATCGCCTCGCCGAACTTCGCCGAGAAGGCGAGACCGCCGATGTCGCCGAGCCGGCCCGGCAGATCCATCGACCGCAGGTCGAGCCACGCGAACGGCGCGCGCGTCGCGCCGCAGACGAGCTCGCGGTCGTAGCCGAGGTCGCCCAGGAGCGCCCTCGGCCCGTCGAGCGCCGACCGCGCCCACGCGTCGCTCTCCGAGACGGCCAGCACGTCGCCGCGCGCGACCCAGCGGACGCCGTCGAGCTCGCCCGACTCCGCCTCCGGCCGGTGAAGCAGCCGGAAGAACGCCGTCCAGACGCCCCCGCGCCGGAGGAAGAAGGCCATGCTCGGCCCGGTCGCCTTCGCCAGCAGCGGCCGCGCCGCCCGGTAGCGGTCGAGCCACGGCTGGAGGCCCGCCCTCTTCCACGCGGCCGAACCTGCGACCGAATCGGCGAAGGCCTGGTGGTCCGGAATGGCGATGTAGAGGACCGTGTCGCCGGGAGCCATCGTGACGAACGGCAGCGGCTCAGGCCGCGCCCCGGTCATGCGGCGGAACACCATGACGCCGGTGAACGCCGCGACGGCGAGGCCGAGAACGAAAAAGACGCGCTGCGCTTTCATGCGGGAAGTTGCGCCTGCATCTTATGGACTCCGGACGATGGACTCTGGACTTTTTTGCTAGAGTACGCCGTTCCGAAGGAGAGAGCATGGCGACGAAGACCCCCATCATGAACAAGTCCGCCCCGGCCCGCGACGCGCTCTCGAAGCGCTGCCGCTCGATCGAGGAATCGATCACGCTCGCGCTCACCGACAAGGTCGCGCAGCTCAAGGCCAAGGGCGTCGACGTGGTCTCCTTCGGCGCCGGCGAACCCGACTTCGACACTCCCCAGCACATCAAGCAGGCGGCGATCGACGCCCTCGCCAAGGGCATGACGAAGTACACATCGTCGTCCGGCATCCTTCCGCTCCGCAAGGCGGTCGCCGCGAAGCTCCAGCGCGAGAACGGCCTCGCCTACGATCCGCAGACGCAGATCCTCATCACCGCCGGCGGGAAGCAGGCGATCTTCAACGTCATCCAGGCGATGCTCGACGAGGGCGACGAATGCCTCATCGCCGCGCCCTACTGGGTGAGCTATCCCGAGATGGTCAAGACCTCCGGCGCGACGCCGGTCGCCGTTCCGACCCGGGAGGCGGAGGGGTTCAAGCTCACGGCCCGCGCGCTCGCCGGCGCGATCACGCCGCGCACGAAGCTCTTCATCCACTGCTCGCCCTCCAACCCGACCGGCATCGCCTACAGCGAGGCGGAGCAGCGCGAGCTCGCCACGGTCCTCGTCGACCACCAGCTCCACGTCATCTCCGACGAGGTCTACGAGAAGCTCGTCTTCGGCGTCAAGCACCACTCGATCGCCCAGTGCGGCCCGGAGGCGAAGGCGCTGACGATCATCGTCAACAGCTTCTCGAAGAGCTACGCGATGACCGGCTGGCGCATGGGCTATGCGGCGGGCCCCGCCGACATCATCGGCGGCGCGGCGAAGATCCAGAGCCAGTCGACGTCGAATCCGAACTCGATCACGCAGTACGCGTGCGTCACCGCGCTCGAAGGCGACCAGTCGATGATCGAAACGATGCGGGCCGAGTACGAGAAGCGCCGCGACTACATCGTGACGCGGCTGAACGCGATCCACGGCATTTCGTGCATCAAGCCCGAGGGGGCGTTCTACGCCTTCCCGCGGATCGACAAGCTGTTCGGCAGGAAGCACGGCAGCCGGGCCATCGGTGATGCGAACGAGTTCGCCACCGCGCTCCTCGACATCGCGCGCGTGCTCGTCGTGCCGGGGCCCGGCTTCGGCGCGCCCGAGTACATGCGCCTCAGCTACGCCACGTCGATGAAGACGATCGTCGAAGGGCTCGACCGCATCGAGAAGTTCGTCCGCGAGCTCGTGTGACGCGCCTTCATCGGACCCCGGCGATCGTCCTTCGCAAGATCGACTTCAGCGAGACGAGCCAGGTGCTCCATCTCTACACCCGCGATCTCGGCAAAGTCCCCTGCATTGCGAAGGGATCGAAGCGAGCCAAGAGCGCCTTCCGCGGCGCCTTCGATCTGCTCGGGCTCTACGACATCATCCGCCTTGAGAAGCAGCCGGGAGATCTCGACCTTCTGACGCAGTCGGAGTCGCTGAAGGAATACCGCGGCGTGCGCGGCGACCTCGGCCGCTTCGGCGCGGCGTGCTGGATCGCGGAGTTCGTCGGCGAGATGACGATGGACGCGCAGCCGCAGCCCGACCTTTTTGACCTGCTCAAGGGATCGCTCGAGAAGCTCGACAAGGGCGGGCCGATCGCGGAGACGGTCTTCCTGTTCTGGGGCCAGGCGCTGCGGATTCTCGGCTTCGAGCCGCGCATGGGCGAGTGCGGGGTCTGCAAGGCGCGCCTGTCGGGCCCCGAGGCCTACTTCAGCGCGCGGGACGGCGGCGTCGTCTGCATCCGCTGCACGCCGCGCGATCCGACCCGGATCCTGCTGAAGCGGCCGGTCTTCGACGCCGTCGCGGCTTTCTGCAGCGGCAAGAGCTTCAACCTCGCCCTCATGCCGACCTTCACCGGCGAGGTGCTGCGCGCGTTCGACTACTACTTGAAGGACCTGGCGCAGGGGAAAGAGCTGAAAAGCGCGAGGGCGATGCGGGAAGGGGTGATGCGACGTCCCTAATTAGCTAGGCGTCGTCGTGCTCATCCGCCTTCGCCTCACCTCTCGCTCTTCGAGCGAGCCGGCCCCTCGCTGCGCTCGGGCAGGCTACGGCGGGATGAGTCGTTCAGGCGGCGCCTGCTGAGCGCCTCACTTCTTGAACCGTTCCACCAACTTGGCGCGCCCCTCCGCTGTCGCCGCCAAGTCGGCCTCTTCTCCGTTCTGCCGCGCAAGCCGGACGGCCGCGATCTCGCAGACCTTCGTCCCCTCCGGCCATTTCTCGCCCTTCACGACCTTCTCGTTGGTGAGGTGCGGCTTCGCGTCGAGCTTGTACGGCGAGGTCCACAGGATCGACGCGACGAGCTGCGCGTCGGGACTCTCGAGGAGCGCGTCGTGGATTCTCTCGCCCTTGGCCTTCTCGAATCCCTTCGCGCCGGCCGCGCTGGCGACGAGCTGGCGCGAGACGAACGCGGCCTTCGCGTGCTTGGCAAGAAAGTCGTCGAGCTCCGCCCCCGTCATCACGCGGAGCATCGCGTCGACGTTCTCCTTCGTCCCCAGGGCGCCCATCGCGTAGTGGTGCAGCAGGATGTAGACCGCCTGCCGCTGGAGGTCGTCGTCCTTCGAGAGCGGCTTGGCGTCGATCCGCTGCTCCCACATCCGGCCGAGGCACTTGAGGCTCGACTCGTCGCTGGATGTCTCGTAGTAATCGAGCACGGCGGTCGTCGCGCCGCGCGCCCGGCACTGGCCCATCGCGTGGAGCGTCGGCTTGCCCATCCCCTTCTTCGCGAGGAGCTTCGCGGCGTGCTTCTCGAGCAGCGCGCCGCCGAAGCGCGCCTCACCCATCAGGAGCACGGCGCGGCCGACGAGCTGGTCGTCCGTGCCGGTGAGATAGCCCTCGACGCGCGCGAGATGATCGGCGGTGAGCTGGCCCGAAAGCATCACGATCGCGCCCCAGGCCGTCGCCGCCTTCTTCTCGCGCTCCATGACGAGAAAGAGCTCGTCGACGCAGCCCGACTTCGCGGCGCCGACGAAGTACTGCATCGCGCGGTCGCGGTCTGCCTCGCTCTTCCACTCGCGCTTCTCGCGGATCGCCCTGGCGATTTCGGGCGCGTACTTGCCCTCCTTGTCCTTGAGCAGCTCGTCGGGCGCCTCGCCCGCCTTGAGCTTCACGACGACCGGGTCGTCCTGCGGCGGCGCAACGGGCTCGGACGAGCAGGCGCAGAGCGACAGGACAAGCGCGTGGATCAACCGCATGAGGTCCTCCCTTGGATAGAGAAGATACGGCTCATCCCGTCGCGCGTCTGCTCTTATCGAAGCTATAGTCTCCGGATGCGGCTCGGCGACATCAGCGACTACTTCGCGCTACGGAAGCACCTCGTCGCGCCGTGGTCGTTCGTTCGAAGCCGCAAGCGCGAGATGGAGGCGCCGCTCGACCTCGACTTCAAGGACGGCGCCGTCGTGCGCCTGCGTCCAGCGCCGATGGACCGCCACACGTTCCACCGCATCTTCGCGCGTGACGAGTACCGCCTGAACGGCATCGGCGCGCTCGACACCGTCATCGACATCGGCGCGCACATCGGCCTCTTCGCCGTCCGCGTCGCCCCGCTGGCGAAGCGCGTCGTTTCGTTCGAGCCGGTCGCCGCGAACTTCGAGACGCTCGAGAAGAACGTCGCCCACTACCCCCACGTGAAGCCGGTCTGCAAGGCGGTCTCGGCAAAGCGCGGGACGGCGACGATCTACGTCTCCGCCAACCCGAGCGCGCACTCGATGCATCCGTCGGAGGCCGAGCGGCGCACCGGCGCGACCGAGGTCGAGACGCTGTCGCTGGCAGATGTCTTCACGGACTATGCGATCGAGCGCTGCGATCTCCTCAAGCTCGACTGCGAGGGGGCGGAGTACGAGATTCTGAATGCCGTGCCGGATGCGCTCTGGCCGCGGATTGCGCGGATCGTGATGGAGTTCCACGCGGTCGAGGGCGGCGCGCCCGATTGGACCGGGCCGGGGCTCGCGAAGCGGCTCGAGTCGAGGGGATTCGGCGTCGAGGTTCTGCCCCATCCGAAGCACGCCACGAAGGGCCATCTGTTCGCGCGGCGCCCCTGAGTAACCGCCGCCGCCGCGCCCTTGTTCTCCTCCCGGATGAACGTGCATGGATTCCTGGGAGACGAGACTGCACGTGTGCACGGCGTTGCCCACGCCTTCGCGAGAATTCGCGAGCCGGGGCGCGGCCTGAGACTTGCGAGCGGAACGACAGAACTGAGGAAAACCTGCGCCATGAAGAGAATGTTGCCGCTTGCGCTGCTCGCTCTCACCGCCTGCAACAGCTATCGCCACTACTCGGGCCCCGACGACCGCCTCTCGGAGATGTACATCGCCACCCTGCAAATGCGGCCTGACGCAAGCAGGGGCGTGATCCGCCCCTACGTGCAGGCGCATCTCGCCAGCGCACCGCGCGAGCGGACCGACTCGAACGTCGTGGCGGGAGGCACCGACGAGTGGTACGGGCTCGCGGGCGAGGTCGAAGCAGGCGGCCTTGCCTCCGCCGAGAAGGGCCGCGGCCCGTGGATCGGGGCCGGCGTCCAGCTCTCGCTCCTGCGGCTGCAGGGCCATCGATCGGGTCCGGCGGGCGGCCACGACCACGCCACCGACTCGCACAGCAGCGTCGTGCTCGGCGGCCTGGGCGTCGTGGCGCGCGTGGGATGGGACTTCCGTATCACGGATCACTTCTCGATCGGACCCGAGTTCGCGTTTGGCTTCGTGCCGGCCGGCGGCTTGAGCGGGGAGCGGTATCTCGAGATCGGCATCATCGGCGTGAGGTGGTAGATGACCGTGTCCAGGGCCCTGCTGCTGCCGTTGTTGTTGCTGACAGGCTGTGGGAAGGTGCACTGGGACGTCAAGGTGTTCAACGATGGGGTCGTCCCTATGGACGTCCAGCTCCGCTACGACGATCATGAATGGAGGCCGTTCCACCCTCCCAACGAAGACTCCAACTTCACCCTCAATCCCGGCGAGGCGAAGTGGACTCGTGTGACCGCCGACGAATTCACCATTCGCGTCTACCGCGTCACCGACGGAGCTCTCCTGTTCGACCAGTCCTTCGACGTTGGGGGAGAAACCGAACCGCTGGAGATCACGGTCTATCCGTGAGAAGTCGCGCTACGACGATCTGGCCCGTGACGCGGTGGATCCGGTAGACGCGGTCCGCGGCCGGCAGCTCGATGGGCTGATTGCTGACCGGGCTGTAATACCTTCCCGCTCTTCTACTGGCTGCAGCCCACTGGCTGCTCCCCGTTCATAGCGGGCTCGCCCGCTAGGAACAACCCATCGTATTCCCGCAGTTCATGCACTTGTAGCAGACCCCGTTCCGCACCGTCACGTGCCCGCAGATGTTGCAGAACGGCGCGTCGCCCATCATCGTCGACAGGTGCTGCGAGAGCGCGCTGCCCTCGTTCGCGCTGTCGAAAAGCTGCTGCTGAACCGGCGCGGGCTTCGTTTCGCGCGCCGTCCCCTTCTCCACGATCTGCGGCCGCGCCTGGAATCCGTCGGCCGGCTTCACCTGCGCAAACTCCGTGATGCCGAGGTACTCGAGGCCCAGCACCCGGAAGACGTAGTCCACGATCGACGTGCAGAACTTGATGTTCGGGTGGTCCACCGGCCCCTGCGGCTCGAACCGCATGAACGTGAAGACGTCGACGTACTCCTTCAGCGGCACGCCGTACTGCAGGCCGAGCGAGACCGCGATCGCGAACGAGTTCATCATCGACCGGTAGGCCGCGCCCTCCTTCGCCACGTCGATGAAGATCTCGCCGATCGTCCCGTCCTCGTACTCGCCCGTCCGCAGGTAGACCTTCTGGCCGGCGACGCGCGCCTCCTGCGTGAATCCCTGGCGCTTCTTCTGCAGGCGGATCCTCGCCGCCTGCTCGCGCGCCGTCGGGCTGACCGGGTTCGCCACCGCCCCGGGCCTTGTCTCGTCCTTCTTGCTGGAGGACGAGAGCGGCTGCGACTCCTTCGAGCCGTCGCGGTAGAGCGCGACCGCCTTCAGGCCGAGCTTCCAGCTCTCGAGGTACGCGTCCTTGATGTCGTCGACGGTCACTTCCTTGGGCATGTTGATCGTCTTGGAGATCGCGCCGGAGATGAACGGCTGGACCGCGCCCATGATCTTGACGTGGCCCATGTGGTGGATGAACCGCTGGCCGTGGCTGCCGCACTTGTTGGCGCAGTCGAAGATCGCGAGGTGCTCGTCCTTCACGTGCGGAGCGCCCTCGATCGTCATCATGCCGCAGATCTTCACGCTCGCCGCGTCGATGTCGGCGTCGCTGAAGCCGAGCTCGCGCAGCGCGTTGAAGCCCTTCACCCTCGCCTTCGTCTCCCAGCCGAGCTTCTTGAGCGTCGCCTCGGTGAGCGTGTAGGCGGTGAACGCGTGGGTCAGCTCGAAGACCCTCGGGAGCTGCTTCTCGATCTTCGCCAGGTCCTCGGCGCCGAGGCCCTTCACCTTGAGCGTCTCGGCGTTGATCGGGCTGTCGTTCGCGAGCGTGTTGACGCCCTGGATGTACTCGATGATCTCCTTCGTCTGCCCGGGGGTGTAGGCGAGCCGCTTCAAGGCCTCGGGCACCGAGTCGTTGACGATCTTGAAGTAGCCGCCGCCCGCGAGCTTCTTGAACTTCACGAGCGCGAAGTCGGGCTCGACGCCCGTCGTGTCGCAGTCCATAAGCAGGCCGATCGTGCCGGTCGGCGCCAGCACCGTCGTCTGCGCGTTCCGGTAGCCGTGGAGCTCGCCGAGCGCGACGGCGTCGTCCCAGTCCTCGCGGGCCGCGTTGACGAGGTCGACGGGGCAGAGCGACTCGTCGATCTGGTGGGCCGCGGCGCGGTGCATCCGCATGACCTTGAGGAACGGCTCGCGGTTTTTCTCGAAGCCGGCGAACGGTCCGACGACGCGCGCCAGGTCGGCGCTCTGCTTGTAGGCCCGGCCGCACATGATGGCGGTGAGCGACGCCGAGATCGCCCGCCCGCGGTCCGAGTCGTACGGGATGCCCATGAGCATCAGGAGCGTGCCGAGGTTCGCGTAGCCGAGGCCGAGCGGACGGTAGTCGTGCGAGTTCCGGCCGATGTCGTTCGTCGGATAGCTCGCGAAGCCGGCGACGATCTCCTGGGCGGTGATGAAGACCTCGCACGCGTGGCGGTACTTCGGGATGTCGAAGGTGCCCTTGCCGTCGACGAACTTCGTGAGGTTCAGCGAGGCCAGGTTGCACGCGGTGTCGTCGAGGAACATGTACTCGCTGCACGGGTTCGACGCGTAAATCTTGTCGGTGTTCGGGCAGGTGTGCCACTGGTTGATGGTCGAGTCGTACTGAAGGCCGGGGTCGGCGCAGCGCCACGCGGCTTTCGCGATGTCGTCCCACAGTTCGCGCGCCTTGAACGAGCCGGTGACCTTGCCATTCGACCGCGCCGTCGTCTGCCAGTCGCCGTCCTTCGCGACGGCGTCCATGAAGCTGTCGGGCACGCGGACGGAGTTGTTGGAGTTCTGGCCGCTGACGGTGTGGTAGGCCTCGCCGTTGAAGTCGGAGTCCATGCCGCCGAGCTGGATGAGGATGCGGGCCTTGTCCTCCTCGTGCGCCTTCCAGTTGATGAAGCGCTTGATCTCGGGATGGTCCATGTCGAGGCAGACCATCTTCGCGGCGCGGCGCGTCGTGCCGCCCGACTTGATCGCGCCGGCGGCCTTGTCGTAGATCTCGAGGAAGCTCATGAGGCCCGACGACGTGCCGCCGCTGGAGAGCTTCTCGCCCTCGCCGCGAATCTTCGAGAAGTTCGTGCCGGTGCCCGAACCGAACTTGAAGATCCGCATCTCGCGCTTCACGAGGTCGGCCATGTCCATCAGGTCGTCCTGGACCGACTGGATGAAGCAGGCCGAAAGCTGCGGCCGCGTGTAGGCGTCGGTCGTCTCCTCCAGGCGGCTGGTCTTCTCGTTCCAGAACCAGTTGCCGACCGCCTTGCCGGTGATGCCGTAGTCCTGCGCGAGGCCGCAATTGAACCAGACCGGCGAGTTGAACGCGCCGAGCTGGTGGATCAGCATGTAGGTGAGCTCGGCCTCGAACGTCTCCGCATCGGTGGGGCTGGCGAAGTAGCCGGTCTCCTCGCCGTAGACCCGCAGCGTGTGCGCGATGCGGTGGACCGGCTGGCGCGCGCTCACTTCATGACCCGTCCCGGGGACCCCCGCCTTGCGGAAGTACTTCGACACCATGATGTCCGTCGCCAGCTGGCTCCAGCCCTTCGGGACTTCGACGTCCTTCATTTCGAAGACCGTCGAGCCGTCCGGGTTGCTGATCTTCGAGGTCCGCTTGTCCCACTCGACCGCGTCGAAGACGTCCACCCCGGGCTTCGTGTAGACCCGGGTGAACCTCAGCCCCTTGGTACGGGCTATTTTCGTCGTCTTCTTCGTGGCGACAACGCCAGACTTCTCGCTTCCCATTCCCATCTCCTCTCCAAGGCCGCGACCGGACATAAAAATGACGATATGATCCCCGACGAATGATCGGTTTTGGTGATGCGCGGCGGGACGATCTCTCCTCGTCACGCCGAGACCCTGTCTCCGGAACCCTCTCCCCTGTTCTACTCTCTTACTACCGGCTCGTCGCGCGACGCCCCCGCGTCACTCGCTCACCGCAGGTATCGTGTGGACGGGTGACCCGTCCAAGGAATTCAAGTCAGGCACTACAGGTGCCGTACTAAAGGGGATATACCACAACCCCTAGTAGTCGTCAAGGACAGACCTCACGATTTCATGCAAAATTTTTTACGGCATCCAAACGCACCTTTGGACGTGGTTTATCAACGTTCACCCATAGTAGAACTCCAGCGGCGCCACGCCGGGAACCGGTTGGGCCACAGGACTTCGATGAGCGTGAAGGCGCGGTCGGGGTCGGCGTCGAACCGCAGCATGTGCATCGGCGGATTCCCCTCCACCTTCGCCCGCCCGAAGGCTTCGAACTCGGCGGACGGCGCCTTCGCGCGGATCATCTCCTCGACGTGGGCGAGAACGCGGGCGCGCTGGACGCTCCAGCGGGCGAAGTGGACGTTCGTCTGCCACGTGAGGCCCGCGTTCATCACGAGCGATGCCGCGAAAGCCGCTCCGAGCAGCGTGCGGCCGACGCGGCCGAGCACGAGCGGGTCGACCAGGGCATGCGCGGCGATGAGGAGAAGCAGCCACACGGGATAGCTGTAGTACGGGGAGTAGGCGACGCCGAGATCGGCGCCCATGGCGTTGAACCGCCCCGCCGCGTAGAGCGTGGCCCAGCCGAGCATCATCGCGACGGCGAGCGCGGAGAACCGCCAGCGCGGCTTCGTCTCGCTCCAGCCCCGGCGCGCCAGCGTGGCGAACGCGGCGAGCACCGCGGCGACGAACACTCCCGGCACCGCGTACAGAACCGCGCGCGAGGAAAGGAGGAACTTCGCCGGCCAGAGCGTCAGGCGCTCGTTGACGATGCGCTCCAAAAGCGCGGGCCAAAGGCCGCCCGCGACCCACGCGACGACCGTGTAGGCGAGGTTCCCCGCCGTGCCCGCGATGGTGAACGAGCCGCGCAGCTCCGGCGTCGGCCGGCAGCCGCGCACGCGGTAGTCGATCACGCTGACGACCGCGTAGACCGCGACGGCGCCCAGCAGCGCCAGCGGCACGGCCCGGCGCGCCGTCCGAACCGGATGGACCCAGGCAAGGTAGCCGGCGACGATGAGCGCCAGCCCGGTCATCGCTTCATGCGTGAAGCAGCCGACAAGGACGAGAGCCGCGATCGCCGCGAACCGCTTCGTCGACGACTGACCCTCCGATTCGTGCCGCCACACCTGCTCCAACAGCAGAACGAGGATCAGCGAGAAGAGCAGGTAGCCGTGCAGGTGATGCCAGATCACCTGCTCCATCGGAAAGAGCATCACCGAGAAGAAGAGCGCGAGCAGCGGCGCCACGACCGTCGGCCGGACCAGGAGCAGCAGCTTGAAGAGCCGCCACACGATGAGGACATGGATCGCGAAGCCGACGAGCTGCCACAGGACGAAGCGGTAGCCAAAAACCGCCGTCTCGGTGGCGAGCAGCCCGAACTGGACCGGCCGGAAGAGCTCCGTCGCGTTCGTGTTGAAGCTCCGCGTCCGGTCCCACGACCACGTTTTCGAGACGTGGGCCCACCACCCGCTCTCGCGCGCCGTTTCCGCAAGGAACGCAACGTGGTCGCCGCGCACCGTATGCGACCACGACGGCGCGAACACGGCGACGTCGACCAGCACGATGACGAGGAAGGCGATCGGCACCCACCGCGCGGGAAACTGGCGCGCCCAGCCCTCTGGCATCGCGCCATGGTAGCCGCTACTTCGTTTCGTTCAGCGCGACCTTCTTGCCGCCGCGGAGGACCAGCACCTTCGACTCCTTCGTGAGCTCTTTCAGCTCCTTCGCCTTCGACACCTTCGCGCCGTCGACTTCGAGCACGATGTCGTGCTTCTTGAGCCCGGCGCGCGACGCGACCGTCTCCTCGCCGACGCTCTTCACGACGAGCCCCTGGCCTTCGGGGATGTCGAGCTGCGCGCGGAGCACCTCCGTGACCGGCTCGAAGGTCGCGCCCGCCGCGCGCATCGCCGACCGGACGTCAAACAGCTCCTGCATCCGCCCTTCCAGCTCGTCCTCGTCGCCGTTCTTGAACGGCACCGCGCGCCAGATGCGGATCCCCTTGAGCTGGTTGCCGTCGAAGTCGATCGTCGCGCCGCCGTGGTTGATCCCGTCCTTCGTGATTCCGTGGGCCGCCGCCAGCTCCTTGTGGTCCTTCAGGAACGCGTCGAGCGAGTCGGACTTCACCGACTGCTCTTTGCCGTCGCCATCGGCATAGTCGAGCTGAACCGCGCCGCCCGCCGCCTTGCGGAAGGTGAACGGCGTGCCGCCGGCGGGCGTGATCGTGTAGGTCGAATCGCCGTTGACCGTCTGGATCTGCACGGAGGCCGCGCGGCCCCCGGGCTTCCCCGGCACGGCCGGCTTGGCGGGCTTCGGCTGCTCCATCCCCTTGATGAGGTCGGCCGCGCGCTGGCGCACCTCGGCATCGGGCGACTCCGCGGCCGCCTTCTTGAGCGCCTCGAGCGCCGGCGCGCCGATCTTCTTCAATTCGACCGTCGCCTTCTCGCGCGCTTCGAACGACTCGCTGCCCAGCTCCTTGATCCACTTCTCGACGTCCTTCGAGTCCTGCGCGATCCACGGAAGGACCAGCGCCGTCATCATCAGCAGGGTTTTCATCGTCAGCCTCCAGTTCCATCGGATTCGTAGCACCACCCCGCCGGAAGTTCGTATCCTGCGCGCATGCGAACCGCCTTCCTCCTGGCGCTGGTCGCCGCCGGCTGCAACTCGACGGCCACTCCCGCACCCGCCTCCGTCCTCCTCACCGTCGACGGCATGGACTGAGGCGGCTGAGTCGGTCCGACGAAAACGGCCCTGGAAGGGCTGAAAGGGGTCGTGAGCGCCGAGGTGAAGTACCTCGAGGGGACGCGCGGCACGGTCCGCGTCGGCTACGACCCCGCGGTGCTCACCGTGGAGCAGATCGTGAAGGCGACCGAGCTTTCGAATCCCAACTACCGCGTCGCCGTCGGAGATCCGAAGGACGTCCCGGTGCCGAGCGAGGAAATCGACTGCCGCATCATCTCGAGCGGCGGCAGGTTCCACCTCGACGAAGTGATGGCCAAGGGGAAGCTCACGCTCGTCGACTTCTACGTCGACGACCGGGTCTGTCGCGACGTCGACGCGTGGCTCTCGACCCTGGCGAAGGTCCACGGCTTCGCGCGCCGGCGCGTCAACGTCGACACGCCCGGCTCGGCCGCCTCCAGGCAGATGAAGGAGCTCTTCGGCGTCGAGAAGGTCCCCTACGCGCGGCTCTACGGAAAGGACGGGGCGTTCATCGTCGAGTGGAAGACGCCCGAGCGCGGTACGGTTGAGGCGGAGATCAAGAAGCGCAAGTGATGCCCGGGGCGCCTATTCGACGAACTCCGGCTCGACGAGTTCCTCGATCACGCCTGCTTCGTGGCCCAGCCGCAGGAGGAGCGCCACCGCGTCCTGGCCGCGCTCGCCCAGGTCGAGCGTCATGTCGTTCACGTACATGCCGATGAACTTGTCGGCCCGCTTCCGGTCGAGGCCGCGCGAGAAGCTGATCGCGTAATCAAGCGCCTCCTGCCGGTGCTCCAGGGCGTACTTCACCGTGTCGCGCATGACATCGCAGGCGGCCGACGTCGCCTTCTTGTCGAGCGACCGCTTGAGCGCGTTGCCGCCGAGCGGGAGCGGCAGGCCGGTCTCGCGCGACCACCACTCGCCGAGATCGACGACGCGATGCAGCTGGTGGTCGGTCCAAGTCAGCTGGCCCTCGTGGATCAGGAGGCCGGCATCGACCTCGCCCTTCTTCACGGCCTCCATGATCTTGTCGAACGGCATGACCTTCGTGCGCGCGCCGGGGCAGAAGAGCTTCAGCGCCAGGTACGACGTCGTCATCGTCCCGGCGACGGCGATCGTGACTTCATCCAGGTCGCGCACCGAGAGGCTGCGCTTCGCGACGATCATCGGGCCGTAGCCGTCGCCGATGCTCGACCCGCAGGTCATGAGGCGGTAGTGCTTCCGCACGTAGGGATAGGCGTGAAAGCTGATGGCGGTGAGGTCGTAGATCCCCTCCTCCGCGCGGAGGTTGAGCGATTCGATGTCGTTGAGCTCGTGGACGAATTCGTAGCCGTGGGTCTCGACCTTGCCCTTGGCGAGGGCGTAGAACATGAACGCGTCGTCGCTGTCGGGGCTGTGGGCGACGGTGACCTTCGGCTTCCGCACGCGTGAGACTATAGCGGCGGCGCCGGGCGAAGTCCAACCGCCCCTTTTCTACTTTTCTACTCTTCTACTTCTCTACTTCTCTACTCACGAAGGAGCGCGCGGAGCGCGCGTTCTTCTTCTGCTAGCTACTCCCCACTAACTACTAACTAATTAGTAACTACTTGTAGTGAGCCAGCAAACGCGAAGCGTTTGCGTCGTCGAACTACTTCTTCGCCATCCAGTGCTCGAGTTCGGCGTCCCACGTCAGCTGGCCCTGGTTGTCCGCGTACCAGATGAGCCAGCCGTCGGCCGCCTTGGCGTGGTCCTTCTCGTTCAGGTCGTGTTTCTGACCGGAGACGAGGCAAAGCGTGTGCAGCAGCGGGAAGAAGTCGAGGTTCTTCGACAGGTGCTGGGCGCAGGTGTCGAGCGTGGCGCGGTCGCCGGTGAGGAGTTTGTCGAGGTTCGCCGCCCACTTGTCGCGGAAGACCTTCTGCATCACCGACTTGAGGTAGACCTTCGTCGGCTGGCCGGAGAGCTTGCGGGCGTCCTCCGCGGTGAATTTCGTCTTCGTGTCCTTGTTGCCGGCCATCGATGACTATTCTACGGGGTGGCGGGAGCAACGGATAGCCTGTTGTGCGCTCGTCTGGCAACGAGCACGCGCTCCGCGTCTCCAAGCGGTGGCAAGGCCGCCCGTAGCCGCATCACGCGGCTACGTCAGCGAAATCTCCCCCTTCGTTTTCGTCGTCGATCCGTAGTACCCGCCGCCGCGGTAGTACCACTCGAGCCTCGAGAGCTCCTTCGCCGCCGTCTCTGCGGAGACCTTGGCGGCCACTTCGCTCGAGACGACGCCCATCCACCAGCGGTCGGAGTCGTCGAGCCCCTCGTCCTTGTGGAAGTAGCGCAGCCACCGACGCGTGCACTTCTTGCACTTCAGCATCGCTGCCGTCGCGCCGCGCGAGTCGGCGCCCATGCTCGTCGCGTCGAAGTTCGCGCGGTCGAAAACGCCGTCCAGGCACGTGCACTCGGCCATGGCTTCCTCCCCGTGCGCGGATTCTACCGGAATCCTGAAACACCTGCCCGCCTCCGGCACCCTTGAGCCGGAGGAATTCATGAAGCGTCTCATCGTGATCGCCGCCGCCCTCGCCGCGCTCCCGGCCGCCACGACCGCCGCTGCGCGCCGCCAGTCGCCCGACTCCGCCCCCGCCCTCGCCGACCCCGCGGGCATCACGACGACAGTGACCGTCACGACCGTCGCGCAGCTGACGAGCGCCCTCTCGAGCCTCGCCTCCAACACCAAGATCTCGATCGCCGCCGGCACCTACAACCTCACCTCCACCCTCATCGTCAACGGCGGCGTCACCAATTGCATCATCCGCGGCGCCACCGGCAACCGCAACGACGTCATCCTCAAGGGCCCCGGCATGGCGGACTCCAGCGTCAGCCACGGCATCTCGTTCTGGAACTGCTCCAGCATCTGGCTCGCCGACCTCACGATCGGCAGCGTCTACTACCACCCCATCGACATCCAGAACCAGTACGGCGCGGAGACGATCCACCTCTACAACGTCCGCGCCTACGACGGCGGCCAGCAGCTTCTGAAATGCAACCCCAACGGCGCCGGCGGCGGCTGCGACAACGGCACCGTCGAGTACTGCGTCTTCGACTACACGACGACGGCGCCCAGCGACTACACCAACGGCGTCGACGTCCACACCGGCGCGAACTGGAAGATCCGCCACTGCCTCTTCAAGAACATCCGCGCGCCCACCGGCAGCCCGATCGCCGGCCCGTCGATCCTGATGTGGAACAAGTCCTCCAACACGATCGCCGAGGGCAACCTCTTCCTCAACTGCGAGCGCGGGATCTCGTTCGGCCTGAACGACGCCGTCGCCAATGACCACACGGGCGGCATCATCCGCAGCAACATCTTCTATCGCAGCGCGTCGCAGAGCGGTGACGTCGCCATCTACCTCTGCAACTCCCCCAACACGCAGATTCTCAACAACACCTGCATCCTCTCCGGCAGCTACTCGAACAACACGCCCATCGAGTATCGCTGGACCAACACGACCGGCACGCTCATCTCGAACAACCTGCTCGACGGCACGATCTGGGCGCGCGACGGCGCCACCGGCACGACGCAGACGAACCTCACCAACGCCACGACCGCGATGTTCGTGAACGCGGCGGGCAGCGACTTCCACCTCGTCGCCGGCGCGACGACCGCGATCAACACCGGCACGACGCTCACGAATTGCGTCGACGACTGGGACGCGGGCGCGAGGCCGTCGGGCGCCGCCTACGATATCGGCGCCGACGAGTACGGCAGCGTCGCCGGCGGCGCGCCGATCATCTCGACGACGAGCTGCCCCGCGGGCACCGTGGGTGTCGCGTACTCGACGACGCTGGCCGCGTCGGGCGGCTCGACGCCGTACGCCTGGAGCCTCGCGTCGGGGTCGCTTCCCGCGGGACTGACGCTGAACGTGTCGACCGGTGCGATCACCGGCACGCCGACGACCGCGGGCACGTCGAACGTCACGGCGAAGGTGACCGACTCCCTGGCGGCCACCGACACGCAGGCGCTCACGCTCGACATCGCGGCGTCGGGCGGGGGTGGATCATCGGACGACGGCGGCGGTGGCGGCGGCCGTCACTGCGCGCTCTCGACGGGGAGCCAGGCCGGCGCGATGCTCCTCCTCATCGGTATCGTGCTGGCAGGAGCACTTCCAAGAAAAGTCCGGGCACGCCGGTGACCCCTATCGAAGGTGTGCGGGCACCAAGACCTCCAGGAACAGGCCTCGTTCCCCGGTAAAGAACGGGCCGGGCGTCATGATCGGCCGGACGTAGTGCGCCATCTGGAGTCCGACCACGACGACGAGGCCGCACCAGAAGAGCAGCAGGATCGGACCGATTGCCTCGGTGCCGTCGAGGTGGCGCAGGTAGCGCCGCGCCAGGTCCATCATCCGCAGGCCGAATCCCGCCGCGATGACGAAGACACCGACGTGCAGGAAGGTCAGGAAGCCGATCCCGTTCGTCGAGACGCCGAAGAACCACGCGATCGGCGCGAAGGCGACGAGCATCAGCGAAATCGCGGCGGACATCGCCAGGACAAGGCAGAGGATCTGCGACAGCGTCAGGCGGGAACCGCCGACGGCGTTGAAGACGAAGAGCGTCGGCGTGCAGAGCAGCGCGGAACCCAGGACGACGATGGGCACCTTCAGCGCCGCGTAGAGCGTCTGGAGTCCAGGCTGATGGAGCCCGATTACCGCGCCGTATGCCCCCGCGAAGGCGGCCGTGAGCGCGAAGAGCGACGCAGCGTGGTGAAGGAGGCCGTGCGACAGGCTGATGTCGCGCAGCACGCCGCCCGGCCCGCGAAGCAGCGCCCCCGCCAGGCGAACGGGGCCGCTCGCCGACTCCTGGTTGTCGAGCCGCGTGAAGACCTCGTCCTCAGCGATCCGCACCACCCGTCCCGCGCCGATCGAATCGACCATGGTCATCTCCTGATCAAGCCCGTCATCGCTCCCCATGCCGCCTCGTAGAAATTCCCGTGCAGGTTCTCCGAGAGCGGCAGGAACCGGTCCGCCGCCAGCGTGTATCCGATCCAGGGCTTCAGCAGCCACGCCATCTGCGCGCCGACGAATCCGTAGATGGCGATCCACGCGATCCAAAGCCACGGCGTCGGAAGCTCGCGGCGAAGCCTGGCGACGCTGATGATCCCGGCGAGGCCGACGGCGAGCGTCAGCGCCACGACCATGCCGAGGTAGCCGCGCGGCGCCGGCTTGGGCGTGGAGATTCCCAGCAGGAAGAGCGGCGGCGCGAGCGCGCCGAGCATCGCCGCCGTCATCGAGATCGCCTTGAGCGCCGTCTCCATCGCGCGCGACGGCGAGAGCGTCGCGGCGGAGAGAACGAGAATCGCCCCGGCGCAGAGCGCGCCCGTTCCCAGCAGGAAGAGCGGCATCTTGATCGCCGCGTACACGATCTGCATCCCCCCGACGTAGCTTCCGACCGCCGCCCCGAACGCCGCGCTCGCGACCGCCGCGATCGCCGCCCGCCGGAGCGCCTCCCGCATTGACTTTATAATACAAAGTACTTTGTATAATGTCAAGGCGATACCGCTTTCCGGAGGCCGCGGGCGCGACTAGACTGGCCTCGCTCCTGTGGAAACCGATCGACGCTATCGGGTGCTCTTCTTCGTCGCGCTCCTCTTCAACGTCGCGCTCCTCTGGTTCCTCCTGGCCGACCACCGCGTACCGATCGGCCACGACTCGTTCACCTACTTCGCGACCCAGCAGTGGTTCCTCTCGAACCCCGACCTCCCCGGCTGGATCCCCTCCTCCGGCCACGGCATGCCTGCCGCGACGGCCTTCACCGCCCAGGCGGGGCTCGTCCAGCTCGTGCTGCTCTTCTTCCCCTCGCTCTTCTCGGGCGCGTCGTTCCTCCCGCTTTTTCACCTCGGCCTCTTCGTCGACGAGCTCCTCCTGCTCACCGGCGTCTGGCTCCTCGCGCGTCGATGGTTCGACTCCCCCTGGACGGTCTTCTTCGTCGCCTGCGCCGCGAGCGGCAGCGCCCTCTGGAGCGAGCAGGTCTGGTTCGGCCTCCACTCCGTCGCCGCCGTCCCGCTCGTCCTCGCGCTCGGCCACGGATTCTTCGACACGGGCGAACGGTGGCGCGGCGCCCTGGCCCTCAACCTCCTTTTCATGCAGGGCCTCGGACAGCTCCCCGGCGCGATCCTCCTGCCGCTCATCGCCGTGATCCTCTACGTCGCCGCCGTCCGCCCCGACCGATCCCGGCTCACGCGCCGGCGAAGCGATCCCGGCTGGCTGGCGCTCGGACTCGCGCCGCTCCTCCTCACCCAGGCGATCGCGTTCACCGGGTCGGTCGTTCGCACGCAGGCGGGGTCGATGTCGCTGGGCGAACCCGGAGCGCTCCTGGGCGCGCTCATCAGCATGCCCGTCTCGCGCGACGCGAGCTTCTTCGTCGGCAGCCTCACCCTCCCGTTCGCCGCGATCGCGCTCGTCGCCGCTCCCCGTCCCGCCGCCCGCGCGCTCGCCTTCCTCGCCGCGGGCTTCGTCCTCGTCGCCATCGCGCGCTTCCTCCCGGGACTCGCCTCACGCGACGCGCTCGTTCAGGCCGCCCCCTTCGCGAAACTCGTCGTGATCTTCCTCGCCGGAGCGGGCTTTCATCACGTCCTGCGCCACGGCCTCACCGGCCCCGCCTTCGCCGCGGGCGCCGTCTGCACCCTGCTGATTGGTTCAGCCGCCGGCGGCCTCTCGATGTTCCTCATGGCCGAGCAGGTGCCGCCCACGCCGGAGTGGCTCACCAGCCTGTCGGCGACGCCGCCGCCGCCGCTTCATCTCCGCGCCTTCGCCGCCGAGTTCACGGGCAGCGCGGCGCTCTTCGCGTTCCTTGGCCTCGGCATCCTCCTGCTCTGGCGCGCCGGAAAGCGCGTCGCGCCGATGGCCCTGGTGATCACGATGCTCCTCCACCCGGTCGACCTCTTCGCCTGGAAGTTCCGGACGACGTGGTCGACGACCGCCGCCATCGGCCGCCACCTCTCCGCGACGACGCTCGCTCCGCCGGCCTATGTCCCGCGCCGCCTCGGCGACTTGCGCCAGACCGCGCGGGCGAAGGAGCTTCAGACGACGCTCTACGACTCCGGCTCCGGCCTCGGCGCCGTCACCGATCCGTGGTTCGGGTTCGACAGCGCCCTGCCGTCGCCGAATGCCCACGAACTCGCCGAACCGGTCGACTCGCTGGTGCGCGCGCTCGCCGCGCCTCCCGCGCGGCCGCTTCCCGCCCGGCTCACCGGCGCGGCCGCCGACAAGCTCCGCTTCTTCCCTGGCGCCGTCCGTCGCCCTGCCGCCGAGATCGCCGAGGCGCTCCGCCATCCCGACGCCGATGCACTCTACGTCGAGGGCGCCGCCGCGGGATCGCCCGCCGCCGCGGTCGACGTCCCGATTGAGGTCACGTCGTTCGGCGCGAACCACATCACGGTTCGCCTCACGGCGCCCGGCCCCGGACTCCTTTATTACGCCGACGCGTGGGACTCCGCGTGGGCGGCGACCGTGAGCGACCGCGACGCGCCCGTGCTTCGTGCCAACCTCGCCTACAAGGCGGTCGAGATTTCCGCCGGCTCCACCGTCGTGACCTTCCGCCGCTCCGCCGGTGCGCTGCCGTGGATCGCCCGCGCGCTCGGACTCAATGCGCTCCTCCTCGTCCTCGCGATCTTCGCCCTCGCCGGCTCGCAGCTCCGGAGAGCTCCGTGAAGCCGCGCACCCTGCTCGCCGGCGTCCTCGTGCTTGCCGTCGCGACGACGGCCTGGCTCATGATCGCGCGGCGCATGCCCCGCGGGCACGACGGCTTCCTGCAATACGTCGTCCAGCACGGTACCCTGTCGAACGCCGCGGCGGGCGGTGGGGCACCGCTCTGGTCCCCCTACATGGCGCAGGGCTCCGCGACGAACATGCCGCTCTCATGGCAGGCGAGCTTCCCGCAGTGCCTCTACATGGCGATCGGCCCGATGCTGCGGGGCCTGAACTTCCAGCCGCTCTACCTCCTGTCGATGCTCTTCCAGGAGGTCGTCCTCGTCCTGGGGCTGTGGCTTCTCAGCCGGCGCTTCCTCACGACGCCGCTCGCGCAGGCGTTCGTCGCGGCGACCGCGCTCGGCTCGTGCATCTGGGCCGACCAGGTCTGGCACAACTTCCAGGCCTTCTACTCGCTGCCGCTGGTGATCGAGCTCCTCCACCGCTTCATCGACCGCCATTCGCGGGGGAGCCTCTTCCTCGCCGGCAACCTCTTCACCCTCCAGGTCCTGGGCGGCCTCCCCTACGCGCCCATCCTCTCGGCGATCGTGCTCACGATCTGGTTTGCGTCGCACGCCGCGATCCGGCACGACCCGTCGCTTCGCGCCATCCGCCCCCGCCTGCTCGATCTCCCCGTCGTCGGCGGCGTCCTGGTCACCGTGGCCCTCGTCGGCCTGCTGCTCCTGCACGACAGCCGGGAGCTCGTGCTCCTCACGCCCGGGCGCGACGCGTCGGGCACGACGAGCGTCACCGACTTCCTCACCTTCGCGGGCCATCTCAACCCGGTCAAGTACCTCGACCTGCTCGTCGGCCTCTCCCCGTCGATCGACGGCACGCTCTTCTGCGGCCACCTGACGCTCGCCTTCGCCGCGCTCGCCGTCGTCGCGCGGCCCGATCGGCGGACGCTCCACCTCGTCGTCGTCGCGCTCCTCCTTCTCCTGCTCGCGACCGGCCTCCTTGGCCTCATCGCCCTCTTCGTCTACTACTTCTTCCCCGGCGCGACCTACTACCGCCATCTCGGCCTCATCTCGCCAACCGCCAAGCTCGTGCTCATCCTTCTCGCCGGCGTCGGCGTCGACCGCGCGGCGCGCGAGATGCCGGGGCGCCGCCTGGCCGCGGCCGCCCTGGTGGTGGTCGGCGCGGCGCTCGCCGGGCTCGCCCTCGGGCCGGACCGCTGGCGCACGACCCTCGGCTGGATCCTGCTCACGTCATGGCACGGCGCGGACGACGCGCCGCTCGTCACCGACGCCGGCCAGACCGCGATGCTCGTCGGGGTTGCGGCCCTCGGCGCCATCGGAGCCGGCGTCGTGCTCCTCGTGAAGCCGTCGCAGCGGACGGTCCTCGCGGCGGTCGCCTTCCACGTGCTCCATCTCTTTGCGTGGAAGGTCGCGACCCTCCAGCTCAAGACGCTCCCCATGACGTCGGACCAGGCGGCGCTGCAGGTGCTCGAGCCGGCGCCCTACCTGCCGCGCCGCACGATCGATTACGAATCGAGCGCCCGGTTCCGGATCTTGAAGGAGCCGCTCTTCGCGCACATGGCCCACGGACGCTTCTTCAGCCACGGCGAGATGTACTGGCACACCGACACCTACCTCGGGCTCGACCCGCCGTCCTCGCGCTTCCGCACGAACGAATGGAGCCGCTCGATCGACGACCTGATGCGCGCCTACACGCACCAGCCGCTCGGCGATCCCGGGAGAATCACCTGCTGGCAGGAGTACGTGCTTCGGTTCCCGCTCGATCATCCTTCCGGGCCGAAACTCGTCGGGCTGTCGCAGGACAAGATCCAGTTTTTCCACGAAGCGCACTCCGTCGCGACGGCGGCCGACGCCGCGGCGCTCATCGCCGATCCGCGCTACGCCGGCGACATGCTCTTCCTCGTCGGCGGCAGCGGCAAGCCGTGGAAGGGCGGCTCGCTCAATGACAGCGAGCGCGTCGAGACGGCCCACACGGTCGCGGAGTTCGATGCGAACCACATCACGATCGAGGTGACCTCGCCGGCCGGCGCCTGGCTCAGCTACGCCGATGCGTGGCATCCCTCGTGGCGCGCGACGGTGAACGGCGCGCCCGTGGCCGTCGAGCGGGCGAACCTCGGTTACAAGGCGGTGAAGATTCCGGCGGGCCGGAGCACGGTCGAGTTCCGGTTCCACTCGCCGGTCCGCGCGTGGTGCTTCCGGTTCCTGAGCCTCAACGCGATCGTGTGGATCGCCGGCGTGCTGTGGATGCTAGGGCGAGAACTCCGAGGACCACCATCCACGGCGCCCCCGGCGTGACCCCCGCCGAACACCGGAAATGGCGCCGCGTGTCCTGGGCCGAGACGTTCGGCGCGCCGATCGCAAACGCGCTCGACACCACCGCGCTCACGATGGACGCGGCGTCGGTCGATCTAGCCTGGATCGTGTAGACGTCGCCCTCCGCCGCGGCCAGCGTCAGCACCCACACCGCCGTCCCTGTCGCCGGGGCCCACGCCGGTGCCGCCACCCACGCCGCGCCATCCCACCACAGCCCGTCGCTCACCCGCTGCAGCTGCACCTCGACGAGCACGACCCCGCCCGTCCCGCCCGACGACGTCCCCTGCACCGAGCCGCTCCACGTCGCCAGCGTGTAGAGCCCGCTGGTCGTGATCACGGTGACCGGCGGCGTCGCGCCGTAGGTGAAGGTCGATGTGCCGAAGGTCGCCTCGACGTTCATGAAATCGTCCGTCGCCCGCGATTCGACGGTGTAGGTCTCGCCGTCGACCGGCGTGAACGCATAAGTCCAGCTCGTCGTCCCCGTGACCGCGACGAAGGCCCCGGCGCCCCAGCCGAGGCCGTCCCAGTAGAAGCCGTCGCTCGCCCGCTGGATCCGGATGTCGACCTGCGTCACGATCGCGCCGCCCGTCGTCGTCGCTGTGCCCGCGATCGATCCCGTCCACGTCAACGGGCCGAACGCGCCGGTCGTCAGGACCGCGCTGTCAGGGCCGCTGACGTTGTAGGTGAACGTGTTCATTCCGGCCGTCGCCTCGACGTTCCCGGCGCCGTCCGTCGCCACCGACGTCACGTCGTAGCTCTGGTTCGTCTGCGGCGCGAACGGGAAGCTCCACGCCGCGCCGCCCGTCGCCGTCAACAGGACAGGCGCCACCTGCCAGGTCGTGCCGTTCCAGTACTGGCTCGTCTCGACCCAGAAGATCGTGATCTTCACGGTGGCGATGCCGCTGGTCGTGTCGCTGGCGGTGCCGTCGATCGTGCCGGTCCATGTCGCCGATGTCTGCGCGCCGGTGGTCGTGACGACCGAGTCGGGCTCCGTCGCGTCGAAGGTGAACGTGTTCGTTCCGAACGTCGTCTCGAAATTCCCGGCGCCGTCGAGCGCGCGCGACGAGATCGTGTAGGTCTCGCCGTCGGTCGGCGCGAAGGCGTACGTCCACGTGAGGGTCCCGGTCGCGGGCACGAAAACGGGCGCGGCCCCCCACGTGGCGCCGTCCCAGTACATCGAGTCCGAGGCGCGCTGGATCTGCAGCCCCGTCGAGACCGGCCCGGTCGTCACATCCGACGCGGTTCCCTGGATCGATCCGACGTACGTTGCCGGGCTCAGGATCCCCGTCGTCGTCACGGTCGAGTCGGGCTCCAGCGTGTCGCGGTAGAAGTCGGCGTCCGCCTCCGGATTCCCGCCGAACGACACCCAGCCCGAACTGAGGGACGATCCCGTCGCGCGCGCCCGCCAGTGGAACGCGCCGTCGCCAAGAATCGTCGCGCTTGTCTCCGCCACCGTCCCGCTCGCCACGAAGGCGCTCGAGGCCGTCACCGTGCCGTCGAAAGCGACCCAGACCGGCTTGATCTCGACCTCGAGCTTGACAGGCGCGCCGCCGTTGGTCACCGTCGCACGGAAGAAGACGGTGCCGTCGGCATCGGAGAAGCCGGCGAGCTCCGCCGCGCCTGCGGCCGCCGCCGCCTGTTCCAAGCCGGTCGGATCCGACGGCGGCGAGACGTTGACGATGAAGTCCGTCTCTGTCTCGAGGTTCCCGCCGAAGCTGACCCAGGCCGACTGGTACCCGAGCGCGTTGACGGAACGGACGCGCCAGTGATACGTGCCGTTCGGCAGGCCCAGGAAGACCGCCTGGATCGCCGATCCGCTCGGCGAAACGGCGCTCATCGCCGTCAGGGTCCCCGGGAACGTCGGCACGACGGCGATCTCGACTTCGAGCTGGTAGGTGTCGCCGTCCGGATCGGTCACGGTGGCGCGGGGATAGAGGTCGCCTCCGACCAGGACCGTTCCGACCGGAAGCGATGGGCCGCCCGAGGTGGCGGCCTGCTCCAGCGTCGCCGGCAGCGGCGGCGTCAGGTCGATCGTGAAGTCCGCGTTCTCCGGCGGATTCCCCGCGAACTCCACCCACGCCGAGACGTACAGCGTCACCACCTGCCTCATCCTCAACCGCCACTTGTAGTTCTGGATCTGCGGCGTCGTCGGCATCGTCACGCTGAACGTGTGCGTCCCGGACCCGAAGTACGTCGGGCTCGTCGCCGTCGGCGTTCCCGTATACGCCACCCCCGTCACCTGCACCTCCACCTCGAACACCGTCCCGTCGAAGTCCGCGTCCGTGAAGGAGCCCCTCAGCTGGAGGTTCACGTTCGAGTCGATCGTCCCCGCCGGCACCGATACGAACCCCGGCGTGTTCATCGACTGCAGCAGCCCGAACGCGAGCGGCGGCGTCAGATCGATCGTGAAGTCCGCGTTCTCCGGCGGGTTTCCCGCGAACTCCACCCACGCCGACGCGTACAGCGTCACCGACTGCCTTATCCTCATCCGCCACTTGTAGTTCTGGATCTGCGGCGTCGTGGGCATCGTCACGCTGAACGTGTGCGTCCCGGTCCCGAAATACGTCGGGCTCGTCTGCGTCGGCGTCCCCGTGTACAGCACCCCCGTCACCTGCACCTCCACCTCGAACACCGTCCCGTCGAAGTCCGCGTCCGTGAAGGAGCCCCTCAGCTGGAGGTTCACGTTCGAGTCGATCGTCCCCGCCGGCACCGATACGAACCCCGGCGTGTTCATCGACTGCAGCAGCCCGAACGCGAGCGGCGGCGTCAGATCGATCGTGAAGTCCGCGTTCTCCGGCGGGTTTCCCGCGAACTCCACCCACGCCGACGCGTACAGCGTCA
>Ga0247727_10002628_pt1 | contig 40747 bp, 35 predicted proteins | sample WisWelCaveWW1625_FD_202498 | JGI IMG/M metagenome (GOLD analysis project Ga0247727, IMG submission 202498) | Biofilm microbial communities from Wishing Well Cave, Virginia, United States - WW16-25 | ecosystem: Environmental > Aquatic > Deep subsurface > Groundwater > Cave microbial mat | place... | reverse complement strand
CGGGCGTGGCGAAGTTCAGGTGGTGTTGACGGTTGATGGGAAGGTGGCGAATACGGTGAAGGTCAGCATCAAGTAACTGAAGGCTGTGCTAATAAAAACCCTTTGGCATCAATAGGGTCATCTGGAATCGGCGAAGCCTGTGGAGTGCTGCGGGTTTGACGCAGCTTTCCCATCTTTGCATTTCGTAAGTGGCGGATTGAAATCAAACGCAGCGATTGTGGAGTCTAAAGCTGGGAAAGCTGCGTCAAACCCGCAGCACTCCACAGGCTTCGCCGAGCTGATTTACGCACAACCCTTCGTCGTTTTGCTTTTCCCGGCTTTGGCTGCGGCAAAAAGTTTCGGGTAACGCCGCTCCATCAGTTGGCGGCGAGTCTGCGGCAGCGTCGCCTGAAGAGCCGCTTCGGTGATGCCGGCCTTTTCGAGTCTGGATGCGAATGATTCGCACAGTTGTTCGAACCGACTCTGCTCGGGCAACAACAGCAGTCCGTTGCCAATGCGTAGCACAGTGGCCGGCGCGCCGGTCGAAAGCTGCAGCTCGGCGCGATACTCTTTGGGCAGCGTCATCGTCCCGTGCTCGCCGAGCCGCGTCGTCGAAAGATACTCAACCAGTCGTTCAGTCATAACACCTCGCGAACAAATTTCTGAAGTTCGGAATTAGGGTGAATATACAGCAATCGGAGGATGAAGTGCAGCGCAAGTCTGGCGCCCCGCTTTCGCCGCCTGCGGGAGAGCGACGAGATTTCGCAAAAAGCCCTGTTCCCCAAAAATTTCGGCCGCTTCGCGGCGGGCTTGTCCTCTCCTGATGGCCTCAGTCCGCTCCGGGGGGTTCGCTCCGCAGGCTCCGCTCCGGGCTTCGCTCCTCCGCTCCGCACTGCTCCGCTCTCTCCCCCTCCGCTTCTTTGACTGTTTCGCCTCAGTCAGGATCGGCAAAGGGTAAGAGGGTAAAAGCGCCAGAGCGTTACCTGCCGACCCTCACGAGGCGGAAACCGAGGTAGCCGTCGCGATCGCCGGGCGCGCCGCCGTAGCGAACCGCCGTCCGGCAACGGACGGCGCTGCCGTTCCAACCGCCGCCCCGACCGACGCGGTACGAGCCCGTAGCAGATATATCCTCCCACGCTCTACCATAGTTTGGAGCGTCATTATAGCTATCGTGCCATTGATCTTCACACCATTCCCACACGTTGCCGTGCATATCGAATAGCCCGAACGCATTGGCCACACCCAAACTGCCCACCTCCACCGTCTTCCCTCGATACTCCCCCTTCGGCGCTGAGGCATACGGACGCTCGCCGTTGTAGTTGACAATCTCCGGCGTGATCGTTTCGCCGAATGCGAACGGCGTGGTGGTTCCCGCTCGCGCCGCATACTCCCATTCCGCTTCGCTCGGCAGCCGGTACGCCCGGCCTGTCTTCTGCGACAACCGCGCGCAGAACTCCACCGCCCCTTCCCACGAGACCTGCTCGACCGGCAAGTTGTCGCCTTTGAAACGCGACGGGTCCGGCTTCAAACCAATCTTCACTTTCGGAAAGGCGGCCACCGCGCGCCACTGCGCCTGGGTCACCTGATACTTGCCCATCAAGAACGGCGAAACTTTCACCCGATGCGGCGGCTTCTCCCAATCGTCCTCATTCGATCCCATCCAGAATTCGCCGCCGGGAATCTCGACCACCTCAAGCTTCACGCCAGGGCCGAGGTCTTCGATGAAGTAACGCGCTCGCCCCTTACGCCGCTCGGTCACGTTTCCCTGCGCGTCCAGCGTGACGACATCGAATTCAAACGAAGGCGCAGCGGCCTTGTTCACCTGCGGCTTCTGAGTGACTTTTGCTTTCGCCGGTTCTGGCGGAGGCAGCGGGACTTCGGAGATTTGCCCTGACCGCCGGGTAGTTTCTTTCGCCGGCTCTGCTTCGCCAAGAATCGCGAAGATGGCGCCGAACAACGATTCAAGCTCGTGATGCGATGATTCGCCCTGCCAGCCAATCAGTCGCGCGGCCTGAATTCGCCGGTAGGCCAGCGGGATCCTCGCTTCGTCAATCAAAACCGGCACGAGGATTTTACGATTCATCCCTTCGTCGGCTTCGACCTTGACCCAGTCGGACTGGACGGAACTCTGCGACCAGACGACCACCACGCAGCGCGCTTCATCCAGCGCCTGCTCAATCACCTGGTCGTAGGTCTTCCCCGGCGGAATCTTGCGATCCCACCAAACCGACCAGCCCCGCTGTTCAAGCGATTGGATGAGCGGCCTGATGCGCTCCCGATCCTCACTGGAGTAACTGAGAAAGATGTCTGCCATATCCTGCTCAAAAGACTGATCTCGATCTTCACGTTTTATTACGGGCTGAGCCTGCCGGGGCATCATCCGACCTTTGCTCTCTCAAGTCAATTACATTTCCAGAGCGATGGTCTGGCGCAGCGCGGGCGTTTTCACGCAGGCTGGCTGGGCTTTTCGAAAAGGCGATAGCGGCGCGGCGGCGAGTTAGCGTCGAAGCGCGCGCCGCTTATCTGCTCATAAACAGGTCACGATCAAACTGCCGCGCATCGCCGATGGCCGCGAAGTGAAAATTCTTCAGGTACTTTTTGCAGACGCGGTTGATGTCTTCCGGTTTGACGCGGCTCACTTCGTCAATCCACGTCAGGAACCGGCGCCAATCGCCGCCGAGCAGCTCATGCTCGGCGAGCTTCGCGGCCTGGGCGTCGTTGGTTTCGAGCTTGGAGTAGTACTGCGTGAGGAAGCCGCTGATGATCGCCTTCAATCCTTCCTCGCGGATGACCTGGCGCTGGAGGAAGTCAATCTGGTCGAACATCACGCGGATCGCCTCGTTGGGTTTGGGCGTCGTGACGGAAATGTAAGCCGAGTTGGCGCCGTTCGAGAGCAACGTCGCGTCAGCGCCGTAAGTCAGATTGCGTTTGACGCGCACTTCCTGAAAAAAGAGTTGTTGCAGGATGTTGACGGCGATGGAAAAGGCCGGATAGTCGGGATGATCCAAGGGTGGCGCGGCGAACGTGCCGCGAATGTAATTGGTGGCGACGGGACGCTCGACGACCTGAAACTCGATGGTCGAAGCCTTTGCGAAAACCGGCGGCGCGTCCGGTTTGTAATCGCCTCGCGGCAGTTTGCCGAAGCCGGTTTCGACCTTGCGTTTGACTTCGTCCGGCGCGACGTTGCCGGCTACGACAATGAGCATTCGTGAAGTCTGAAGCAGTTTGGCGTGATGCGCTTTCAAATCGGCGGCGGTCAAGGCGCTGACCGATTCGACCGTGCCGTCGGGCGGATTGACGTATGGATGCGAAGCGTAGAGCAGCTTGTTGCTGAGCAATTGCACGGACAATTCCGGGCTGTCGTTCTGCTGGCGCAAGGCGTTGGCGATCTGATCCTTCACCAGCGCGACCTCTTTCTCGTCGAAGAGGGGGTTGAGGATCATATCGGAGAACAATTGCCACGAGCGGTCGAAGTTCTGCCGCACGCAGCGCATCGCCATCACGCTGAAATCGTATCCGCCCGCAGCGTCAACAATCGTGCCCATTCGCGCCAGCTCGCGGTTGATCTGGCCTTTGGTGAAATTCTTCGTGCCCTGCTGGGCGACGTCGAAGAGCAACGACTCGATGCCGGCGTTCTTCTCGCTGACGTTGCGCGTGCCGCCGCGGAAATAGACCTGCACCGCGACTACGTCGTTGCCGGCCACATTGCGATAAATCGTTTTCAGGCCATTTGCGGTGACAAAATCGGTGGTCGAGTTATTTGATCCCGCCGCCGTTCTGGCCGGCTGCGCGGCTTGAGCGAATGCGCTCGCGGCCAACAGCACCGCGATGATCAGCGCGTTGAAGGTTGCCGGCCAAATTGATTTTTGCGGTTGATCGCTTTGCCTTGTCTTCATTTCTTTGCCTTCGGTTTCACCTTTCCTGACGCCGCCGGAGCTTTTTTGGCGGCTGGCGAGCGCGCTCCTTTGGTCTTAGCCGGCTCTGGCTGCTTCCCGCCGCCTGCCGCGCCGGCAGCGTCTTCACGCGCGAGCAGGTCCTGGCCGGTCAACCCGGCGCGTTTTTGATCGGCTTCGGAGATCAGCACGCCGGCGACGCGCGGTTTGTTCTTGATGTATTTGCGGACGTATTGCTGAATGTCAGCGCGCGTCACTTTGTTCAGGTTTTCGACGTACGACGCGTAATAATCCAACCCTGAGCTGGCCCACCAGAAACTGACCGTGTGCGCGTATTCCGTCGGCCTTTCACGATCGTAGATTTCGTTCACATCGAGCAGCGTCTTGGCGTACTCAAGCTCGGCGTCGGTGAAGTAATCGGGCGCATCGAATTTCGCCAGCTCGGCGTTGATGGCCTTCAAAGCTTCCTTGAGTTTTTCCGGCGTGGTCTGGGCGGTGAACTGGATCGGGCCGACGTTCTTCTGGGTCAGATAGCCGAGACTCGCGCCCGTCGTCAGCCCTGAATCAATCAAGGTGCGCGAGAAACGCGAATCGGGCTGGCGCAGGATGAACGAGAAGACATCGGCGGCGTAGGTCGCAGGCGCGTCCAGGTCGGTCGAAGGGCCGTGATATGAAATCTGAATCGTCGCCGCATTGACCGGTTGGTTGACGATGACGGCCTCGTCCTTTTCGAGCGGCGGGTGGCGCGGAATCGGGTCTTTGACGAACGGGTCTTCGCCGCGCGGCCAATCGTTGAAAAGCTCTTGGGCCAGCTTGAAGACTTCCGGCGCGACGGCATCGCCCGCCACGACCAGCGCCGAGTTGTTCGGGAGGTAGAACTTGCGCTGGATGGTGCGCATCATTTCGGGCGTGGCGCGGGCGACGGTTTCGGGGTCGCCGCCCGGACGTTTGCGCGACGGGTATTTGGACCAGAGCTTCTTGTCCGAGGCGTCGAAGAGATAGAAGAACGGATTCGAGCGATGCTGATTCAATTCGTCCAGCACGACCACGATCTCCTGATCCAGCTCCTGTTTGTCGAAGATCGGATAACGAATCGCATCGCGCATCAGCGCCATCGCTTCGCGCAAACCGGTCTTGATCGTGGTCGTATAGTAGTTGACGACCTCGTACTGCGTCTGCGCGTTGCTGAGCATGCCCAGCTCCGACGCGCGGTCGTGATAGCCTTCGGCCTTCGACCGCTCGTTCGATTTGAAAAACATGTGCTCATAGAGATGCGACAGACCGTTGAATTCGGGCGGCTCGGTGTAAGCGCCGTTCTTGACCGCGATCTCGACGGTGACCAGCGGGACCGAAGCGTTCTCGATGACGATCACTTCCAGGCCGTTTTTGAGCGTGATCTTCTGCCATTGCGGTTTGGCCGCCGCGCCGCCAGGCAATGTGGCAAGGGCGAGCGCAAATAAAAATAAACCCGCCGCGATGCGGGCGGTAATCAAACGATTCCTGATCTTCACGATTTCCTTTCAGCCCCCAATCTTGAGGCCCTTTTCGTTTAATTTGTGATCTGTCTCTTTCAGCTTATCCGGCGCTTCCATTTCCGGCGCGCGCGCGTAGCCAGGCAGTCAGGTCTTCCGGCGAGGCGAAGCCCAGCAGGGCTTCGCCTAATTCTTCGAGAGCTTCATGAGAAAGCGACTTGATCTGCGCTTCGGTTTCCTCGCTCACCTCGCCAAATCGCTTCCGGAGTAGCCGCAATGCAAATGCAACCGCTTCCTCCTGCCTTCCTTCCTGCCTTCCTTCCTGCCTTCCCTTCTGCTCTCCTTCTTCCATCCACGTCAATGCGAATGGCGCAATGACCTTGTCCGCATCCTGCGGAAAAACTTCTTGAATAGCCATACGAACGTCCTCCACGCTTGGTCTATGCGATGCTTTCGACAAGTAGCTCAACGCCAGGTTGATAAACTGCAGCGCAGCCTCCGGCGGAATCACCACCAACTCCCCAAAAATTCCTGGCAGCCGCGTGCCCAAATCATCAACGTAAATATACTTCAACAACAACAAACCGGCACGTGTGAGTGGCAGGTAGTTGGCCATAAAATCCGCCGCGACCTCCGGCCGCGCCATCATCTCTTTGCAGAAGCTGTCGTGAGGAGTGGTGATTTCCGGCATCGAGCCTCAACTCCTGTTATTTCCAAAATGCAAACCAGCTTTTCCTCTTCCTGCGACCCAGCAACGTGTCAACGTCAGGATCGGGCTGGAACGGAATCGCGCGGTCGTTGATCAATGCGGCGGGATTATCTTCGACCATTGCGCGAGCGTACTCTTCTCCTCCCCATTCAGCCGCAATTGCCACCGCCTGTGACAACACCGGACGGCGGCGATCCAGATGATGCGCGTCGGTGGCGATGAAATGCGCCAGCCCGGCTTCGATAATCTGCTTCGACAGACGATGAGCTTCGGGGCCAAAGCCTTTGTTGATACTGCCCGCATCGAGCTGTGCGAAGGCGCCGCGTTCGATCAGAGTCGCCAGGATCGCCGGTTTCTCCTGAATCCGTTTGTTGCGTTCGGGATGGGCGATGACCGGCGTGATGCCGGCGTTGAGAATCTGGAAGATCGTCATCTCGATATTCGGCGGGACCGAATGGAAGGGAAATTCGAGCAGCATGTACGAGGTGCCGTTGAGCTTGATGCGCGCGTCGGGATCGTGCGCCTCCTGGAATATCTCGTAGCTGTAGCGCACCTCTCCGCCCGGAACGATTTGCACGCATCCGCCGCAAGCCTGCATCACCATTGCGATCTTGCGCCGGATCGTTTCCCTGGCCGGCGTCGCGTGAACTCCGTCGAACATATGCGGCGTGGCGACGATGGTCTTGATTCCGTCCGAAGCCGCAACGCGACACATCGCGACAGATTCTTCCAGCGAAACTGCGCCATCGTCCGTCTCCGGCAGGACGTGGCAATGAATATCAACCATTCGGGTAAGCTTCAGTGATTGTGGCGAAGCCGGCATGCGGTAATCCTCATTCTCCTGATTCTCCTGCAAGCAATGTCGGGAAGCATTTTTGAGAGCCTTTGTCAGGAACGGCATTATCAATGATTAAACACAGGCGTTCAAGCCGGTATTTCTTGATGCACAGCAGCTTGTCCAACCTGCTGTCGGTCATTTCGATTCGCGCTGAACATTCAACCCTATCGCCATGAGCCATTCTGCCTCATATCTGTAGAGTTTTTGCCTGATCATTTCATTCTGACTCGAATTTGCCCTTGAAACTGCCGCCGGAAGACCTGCCATCAACGATCAACGCCCAACCGTGCGCAAAAGCCGTCGCAAGACAATTCAAACTAGGCTTGCAGTTGACTTACATTGCTCAAGTAAATCAGCGATTTAACCGCACTGGTTGTGACCGGGCGTGAGGCCTTAAAATTTTTCTGCTCTGATGACGCCCTTTGGCCTGCCGTGTGCATAAAGGGACGTAATCCTTTGTTCATCATCTGAATAGCTATCAAATTTAAGCCCGGTCAAAGTCGGAAATTTGGGACTGATCGGCCAACTCCGGCGGAGCGAAAAGACGCTGACCGAGAGTTGACTCGAATGTAAGTGTGCGCAAGCCGGCGCGCCAACGATTGAAATAACCGGTGATTGAAAAACAGGAGAACAACCACACCAGAGGAAAACTATGCATAGACCAATCAAGTATGTTGAAAAAGGACTGTCGGCCTTCGCTTCGACAGCTTTCAACACCATTCAATTCTTCAACCGATTCAACCCGAATGAGTCGTTCACGCCGAAATGGTCCGACAAGCCGCTCCAGAAATCGTGGCAGAAGACCAAACCCACCCTGGGCTGGCCGCGCGTGACCGACAGCCTTTGCCCCAAGTGCGTCAAGGAAGCCCGCAAGCGCATCATCGAAGACGGCGAAGACCCGTGGAACGTCATCCAGGAAAAACCAGGTGAAATCAAAGCGACGATCATCGAACGCAACAACGAAATCTGGATGATCAAGGATTGCCCCATTCACGGACGCATCGAAGACATGATGGCGATGGACGCCAAGTTCCTCGAACACGTCGAAGCGATGTATCCCGGCCGCGACATTGACGCACACAACGATGCGCACGTCCATCACCACGGGTCTTCGACCATCAAATACGGCCGCGGCTCGGTGCTCACGGTTGACCTCACCAACCGCTGCAACATGATGTGCGACCCGTGCTTCATGGATGCCAACCAGGTCGGCTTCGTGCACGAGCTGAGCTGGGAAGACATCACCGAGATTTTGGACAACGCCGTGCAGGTCAAGCCGCGCCGCCAGATGTCGGTCCAATTCTCCGGCGGCGAGCCGACGCTCTCGCCTTATTTCATTGACGCGGTCAAGTATGCGCGCAAGGTCGGTTACAACTCGGTTCAGGCCGCGACCAACGGCATCGAGTTCGCCAAATCGCCGGAGTTCTGCCGCAAGGCCGCCGAGGCCGGACTGCGTTACGTCTACCTGCAATTCGACGGCATCGGCAACGCCGCCAACAGCCACCGCCAGGTCGGCAACCTGTTCGACGTCAAGCTCAAAGCGATTGACAACCTGCACGAAGCGGGCATCGAGATCGTGCTCGTCACCACGCTGGTCAATTCGGTCAACAACGACGAGGTCGGCCCAGTGATCCGTTTCGCGCTCGACAATCCGAGGAAGATCGGGTTCGTCTCTTTCCAGCCCGTGTCGTTCACAGGCCGCGATGAAGACATCACCGACGACCGCCGCCTGCGCCAGCGTTACACGCTCTCGCACATGGCTCACGACGTGCGCAAGCAGGTGGGCATCACCGACCCGCACCGCGACTGGTTCCCGATCTCGTTGATGAGCGCCTTCGCCGATTTCGCCGACATGGCGCACGGCCCCAACCGGGAATGGGGGCAAATGAGCTGCGGCTGCCACCCGAACTGCGGGGTCGGCACGGCGGTGATGATTGACAAGGAGACCAAAGAGATGGCACCGGTGCCCGAGTTCATCAACATTCCGGGACTGATCAAGGACATGCGCAAGATCACCGACGCCGCGCGCGGCAAATGGTTCTCGAACGCAATGATGGGGCTGGCGCTGCTCAAAAACTACAACTCGTTCAAGGCGCCCAGCCAGTTCAAGCTGACCGACCTGTTGCAGAAGTTCGACAAGACCTTCGGTTTGTCAGGCAAGGATTACGGCAAATCCTCGCCCGACCGCACCATTGATGACGTGATGAAGCGCCGCAAGGATCGCTGGAACTTCCTGTTCATCGCGGGCATGTGGTTCCAGGACCTGTTCAACTACGACTTCCGCCGCACCGAGATGTGCATCATCCCTTACGCGACGCAGGAAGGCGAGATCAGCTTCTGCGCCTACAACACCGGCATCGGCTGGCGCAACATCATCGAGAACATGCACCAGAACGCCACGGTCGCCAAGTGGTATCAGGAGCACGGACGCCACGAGATTTTCGCCAACAACCACAGCGTCAAGCTCGAAGACGCTGCTCATCGCCTGAACGTCAACGCGACCGACGCCGGACGCGGACGCGACAAGAGCGCGTTGCCGCAAACCGCGAAGGAAGAGCAGGCGGCGATGCGCAAGCTCTATATGCAGTCGGTGCTCAAGCAGGCCAACGCTGCGCCGCAGCTTGTTCAGCTTGGCGGAAAGAACAGCCAGAAAGAAGCGGGCACAGGCGCAGTGACTGTGGCCGGCGACTGAAGATTTCCCGAACAACAATAAACCAACGAGGCGTCACCCGAAAATCATTCACGGCTGCCGGCGGCGAGCAAAGCCCCCGGCAGCCTTTGTTTTTGTTGCATCTGCTGAAAAGCGTCGTTATGCTGAAGCCCGATCAAAAAGGAAGTGAGGAGTCGTTCATGTCGCGAGCGACGCCCTGAAACAATGCAAATGTGGAACAGACTTTAGTCTGTTCAGAATGCGAACAGACTAAAGTCTGTTCCACATTTGCGGAGGAGCGAAACTATGCAAGAAAATGGAAACAGTGTTGTTATCACTGAAACTGGCGCGATCATTCCCAGGGCGCTGTTCGGGCGTGAAGACCTGATTGTGGAAGAGCTGCGACAAGCTGGGGTCCTTTCGCCACCGTCTGCCGAGAAACCGGTAAAAGCCCCTGCTCGTATGGAGATGCCTAATCGTTCGCGGGAATTGAAGTGGATCAAGGAACACCGCAAGGAATACGCCGATCAGTGGGTAGCGCTCGACGGCGATCGGTTGCTCGGTCACGGAACAAGTAGTCGAGAAGTCATCGCTGCCGCACGCCAGTCGGGAGTTGAGTCGCCTCTCATCGTTCATCTCGAAACGAAAGTCCGCCGTGTCCCGCCGATTGACATCTCGCGCGAGAAGCAGTGGTTGAAAGAGCATCGCCACGAGTACATCGGCCAATGGGTGGCATTAGATGGCGACCGGCTGATCAGTCACGGGACAAACGCCCGCGAGGTTTACGAAACCGCGCGTGAAGCAGGAGTTAAAGTACCGTTTGTTGCGCACATTGATCCGCCGGATCAACTTCCGTTCGGAGGGTGGTAGCATGGCGTATACGATGACCTTCGATGTGCTTCACGAATACGATGCTGGCGATTTGGGGATTACTGTGCCGGTGGAACTGACCATAGGAATGAATAGCACAAAGGTTGATGCAAAGCTTGACTCCGGCGCAGGCTGTTGCATCTTCCGGCGCGAATTGGGTGAAATGCTCGGGCTGGATATCGAAAGCGGAATGCCCCAATGGATATCCACGCCTACTGGCTCTTTTCTCACTTACGGTCACGATGTGACGATCTCAGCCTTCGAATTTCAGCTCAACGTGATGGTCTATTTCGCAGTTGATGAATGGTTCATTCGCGACGTGCTCGGTCGTTTTGGCTGGATGCAGCAGTTGAAGCTTGGCATCGTTGATTACGAAGGCAAGCTCTATATCGGCTCATACGATGCTGATACGTCTGTTGATGACATCGTGGCTGAGATTGAAAAGGATCGTACCCAATCATAATTCCCTCCGGCATGCAGGAAGGCGAGATAAGCTCCTGCGCCCACAACCCAGGCATCGGCTAGAGATTCACACCTGATCCATTCACGGCTGTCAGCGGCTCAAGGCTGTTGGCAGCCGTTGTTTTTTCCAATGGGGATTGTTCTTGCCGGATATGTGCTCGAGACCCGTCGTTTCAATCCGCTAAAGCGCGTCTTCACCTCTTCAACGTCTACGACTTGGTTCCGATCGCGAAGGCAGGGGAGGCGTTTCAATCCGCTAAAGCGCGTCTTCACCTCTTCAACAGCCAGTGAAGATGTCATTTATCCAGCCAAACGGTGATGTTTCAATCCGCTAAAGCGCGTCTTCACCTCTTCAACGAGTGCTATTAATCGGTGTTCTGGTGCTGCTCTGCCTGTTTCAATCCGCTAAAGCGCGTCTTCACCTCTTCAACAGGACATGAATGTCCGTAGTGGTCCAAAAAGTTTGGTTTCAATCCGCTAAAGCGCGTCTTCACCTCTTCAACGGGACAACCGGCCCTCCTCGGCCAGACTGAAACGTGTTTCAATCCGCTAAAGCGCGTCTTCACCTCTTCAACACCGCGTTGACCGGTGTGGACGGCAAAACCGGTATAGTTTCAATCCGCTAAAGCGCGTCTTCACCTCTTCAACCGCTCCTCCTCCGAGTATCCGCCGAAGGAGGTGGCAGGTTTCAATCCGCTAAAGCGCGTCTTCACCTCTTCAACATGGGCGTCCGCGAGAGTGGCTGCCCAGAAGAAGTACGTTTCAATCCGCTAAAGCGCGTCTTCACCTCTTCAACGGGGCTTCGACGGTGAAGAAAAAAAACCGAGGAGGTGTTTCAATCCGCTAAAGCGCGTCTTCACCTCTTCAACGAGTAACAGTTCCTCCGTCGGGTCTGCCATTCCCGTTTCAATCCGCTAAAGCGCGTCTTCACCTCTTCAACGAAGGGTCAAAAGTCGCAATTGCTCCAGCGCCAGGTTTCAATCCGCTAAAGCGCGTCTTCACCTCTTCAACCCGCCTCATCGCAGTTTCTGGCAAAATTACCGCGCGGTTTCAATCCGCTAAAGCGCGTCTTCACCTCTTCAACAGCACCAGCTGGCACGCGTCCAACCGGCCGCGCGAATGTTTCAATCCGCTAAAGCGCGTCTTCACCTCTTCAACCAGGGTGCGACAGGAGACCCTGCCGCCCGTTGGCTGGGTTTCAATCCGCTAAAGCGCGTCTTCACCTCTTCAACCGGTTCCCGGATCGCTGAAGGTGAAGTTGGACGGTGTTTCAATCCGCTAAAGCGCGTCTTCACCTCTTCAACCTTAGCCTGAACATACGAAACACCCAACCCCCCTCTCGTTTCAATCCGCTAAAGCGCGTCTTCACCTCTTCAACTTGTAGCGGAAGCTTCGGCCGACTCGACGGGAGTCGTTTCAATCCGCTAAAGCGCGTCTTCACCTCTTCAACGCGTCCTACCCGTCCTCGTCCCTAGCACAGCCAGCTGTTTCAATCCGCTAAAGCGCGTCTTCACCTCTTCAACGCAGGTAGCGTTGTTTCAGTAACGGGTCGCACGGACGGTTTCAATCCGCTAAAGCGCGTCTTCACCTCTTCAACCCCTGACGGAGATGCTCATCAGTTTCGTTGTGCTTTGTTTCAATCCGCTAAAGCGCGTCTTCACCTCTTCAACCTATGGTATTCGTCAAGTTCGGGTCAGACTCCGATTGTTTCAATCCGCTAAAGCGCGTCTTCACCTCTTCAACTCTACAAGTACGTTTGCGGCTATCATCTCGGGATCGTTTCAATCCGCTAAAGCGCGTCTTCACCTCTTCAACGGGCAGGTGGTCAAGGGTCTGGTTGCTGCTTACGCGACGTTTCAATCCGCTAAAGCGCGTCTTCACCTCTTCAACATATCACATTATTGTTGCGACGGCAGCAATAATGCTGAGTTTCAATCCGCTAAAGCGCGTCTTCACCTCTTCAACGTGAGCTTGCTAAGATCTGGCAGGCATCGCCACCAACCAGTTTCAATCCGCTAAAGCGCGTCTTCACCTCTTCAACCCCGGGCGCGCTGTCTGATTGGGGTCAATGAAGGAGTGGTTTCAATCCGCTAAAGCGCGTCTTCACCTCTTCAACCCGGTGCTCGATGCATCGAGGTTGAAAATGGTCACCGGGTTTCAATCCGCTAAAGCGCGTCTTCACCTCTTCAACGGCTCGAACGGGCAGTCAGCGTCCTCCTATACGACGTTTCAATCCGCTAAAGCGCGTCTTCACCTCTTCAACGCGATTCAAGTAAAAGCACGGCGGTTCTGATCTTCTGTTTCAATCCGCTAAAGCGCGTCTTCACCTCTTCAACGCCACACCCAGACCGCGACAGACTGCGGTCGCGACGTTTCAATCCGCTAAAGCGCGTCTTCACCTCTTCAACGTAGCCCTTTGCGTGCCATTGGTGGCCAATTGGTGTTTCAATCCGCTAAAGCGCGTCTTCACCTCTTCAACAAGGGCGAAAGGAGCCAAATTCGGGGAATGTTCCCGTTTCAATCCGCTAAAGCGCGTCTTCACCTCTTCAACGTGCCCCCCCCGCGGGTCTCTCAGGGCTCCCCGGTGTGTTTCAATCCGCTAAAGCGCGTCTTCACCTCTTCAACCAGACGGCATTAGCTCTAATACCGCGGTGAAGGTCCGTTTCAATCCGCTAAAGCGCGTCTTCACCTCTTCAACAGGAGGAAAGGAGAGCCAACACAATTGGAGGTCCGGTTTCAATCCGCTAAAGCGCGTCTTCACCTCTTCAACGAGGCTGTCTGCCAGGGCGTAGAACCCTGGCTCAGGTTTCAATCCGCTAAAGCGCGTCTTCACCTCTTCAACCAGCGATGCATTGAGGATTACGGTTACGCTTTCAGGTTTCAATCCGCTAAAGCGCGTCTTCACCTCTTCAACCGCGGCACATGAAGCCGGGCTGGCCGAGGCGCGTAGTTTCAATCCGCTAAAGCGCGTCTTCACCTCTTCAACTTGTCGTTCGCGACGGAGGCACAGGCCTTCTGCTGGTTTCAATCCGCTAAAGCGCGTCTTCACCTCTTCAACGCCAATACTATCCCCGCAACGTTGAGCCAATTCTGGTTTCAATCCGCTAAAGCGCGTCTTCACCTCTTCAACACACCTTTGACAGTGGCCTCGCGAGCATCCTCGACCGTTTCAATCCGCTAAAGCGCGTCTTCACCTCTTCAACCCCAAATAAGAATCAACTCAGATGCCGACTCATCGTTTCAATCCGCTAAAGCGCGTCTTCACCTCTTCAACCCTCAGCCAAGGTGGCCACCCCTCCGGCTACCTCGGCGTTTCAATCCGCTAAAGCGCGTCTTCACCTCTTCAACAACAGTCTGCCTGTTGGTCTACGATGGGTTGGTGCTCGTTTCAATCCGCTAAAGCGCGTCTTCACCTCTTCAACCGAGCCAAATTCATAAGCTGTCCCGAAGGTCCTGAGTTTCAATCCGCTAAAGCGCGTCTTCACCTCTTCAACATTGATATCGAGCCCGTGATAATCTTTCGCGACTCCAGTTTCAATCCGCTAAAGCGCGTCTTCACCTCTTCAACGAGGGCCAAGGATATCAAGTCGACCTCCTTAGACTTGTTTCAATCCGCTAAAGCGCGTCTTCACCTCTTCAACAGTGTGGGGGCTAGTCTTGATAGTAGCGCTGTGTTTGTTTCAATCCGCTAAAGCGCGTCTTCACCTCTTCAACTTGGAATTCCGACCGTCGAACAAGCGTTGTTCCATGTTTCAATCCGCTAAAGCGCGTCTTCACCTCTTCAACTTGAACGTCGTGGCGGGGAAAGACACCACGCGAGGAAGTTTCAATCCGCTAAAGCGCGTCTTCACCTCTTCAACCGGTGTACGGACAACGGGAGATCGAAACCGATCTGGTTTCAATCCGCTAAAGCGCGTCTTCACCTCTTCAACCAAGTAGATCCGTTGCTCGCATGGTGGGCAGCTGCTTGTTTCAATCCGCTAAAGCGCGTCTTCACCTCTTCAACAAATGATAATGACGCGGCTTTTGCTTCCCTCCTATTGTTTCAATCCGCTAAAGCGCGTCTTCACCTCTTCAACTCGAAATCGGCCGGATGCAATCTGAGCCTTGATCGAAGTTTCAATCCGCTAAAGCGCGTCTTCACCTCTTCAACCGCGGTGGAAGCTGAAAGCTTTCTCTCACAAGGCTTCGTTTCAATCCGCTAAAGCGCGTCTTCACCTCTTCAACTGTCAGCCCGTAATTCCATTGCCATCAATAGCCAAAACGGCCAATTGTGCTAACCCCTCATTTCCCGTCTCGCTTTTCTCACTTCGAGTCCTCATTTTCGATCTCGATCTCCGGCTTAAGCTCAACCATTTCTGTGGTTGCGTGAATTGTGCTAACCCCCCGGCATTTTTCGGTTCTTCGAGGTTAGCACAAAAATGATCGTTTCAGTTTTTGGCCTCCCCCCATCGAGCGGCAATTCGGTCTATTCGGCTCCGGGGACGCCATCGGAAGTTGCGGGGCAAATATACTCCTGTGCCGGGCAGAAATCATTTGATTTCAGGCGAAATTCACTTTTGCCGCAAAAATTCTTTGACCACTTCTTCGGTCGCCATCGGCATATCGCCGGTCACCTGGCCGTGGCGGGGGCCGGTGTAAAGCGCAATGCGCCCGTCGCGCCGGGTGTAATAGACATTGATCGTGCCCTGGGGCGAGCGGAACGGGCCTTCTCGACCGACATGCTGCACCTTCAATCCGCGCCGCTGCAAATCCAACATCACCAGGTCGGCTTCCGTAGCCCAGCGCGCCGGCCGCCCCGTTTCGGGATCGAAGTCATGCTCGATCACCTTCAGCCTCCCGTCCGGGCGTTCGACTATGCGGACGGTGACGCGGCCTTTGTCGTCAACCACCACGCGACCGTGACTGTACCAACCCAGGGTCGCGTTGACCATCACTCCGGCCAGAGACAGCGCCAGCACCGTCCGTTGATGTTTGCCGAACAGGACATAACTCACCAGCGCGGCGGCTTGCGAAAAGATCACCAGCGTCATCAACGAGGCCAGCGATTGCACCACCCAGGGCGCCGCCGACGGCAGACGGTCTGCCAGGTAATCGCGCAACAGCGCGTAAGGCCAATACCATCCGGTCAGCCACACCGCGCGATAGAGCAAAAACAGCCCTGCCATCACCACTGCGCCCACGATTGCCCGATTGCACAGCGATTTCAACCAGCCGCGCACACGGTCGGCCTTGCGCGCATAAAACGATTGATCGTGATTGGCAGTCTCTCTCACATTCTGACGATACATAACTTTTACCTCCAATCATTTCAGTGCGTCGTCGTTGAGCTGCGATCATAAATGACAAACCTCCGGCAAAGCGGTTCGGCAAAATGGCGGCAAGTTTGCTGCAAAGCTGAGGCGATCTGTTCCGGCGTTAAGATGACAATCCGCGGAGTCGCACGAAGCGACGCGAAGAAAGGATGAGACAACCTTCGTGTCGCTTCGTGCGACTCCGTGGATGATTCTTTCAGGGGTGAGACAATGGCATCGCTTTACATCGTCGAACAGGGCGCGACCTTGCGCAAGGAATCCAACCGGCTGGTCGTCGAGCGCGACGGCGCGGCGCTGGCCGAAATCCACGATTTCAAGCTCGACCGGGTGGTCATCTTCGGCAACGTGCAATTGACCACGCCGGCCATCTGGTTCCTGCTCGAAAGCGGGATAGACACGGCCTTCCTGAGCGCCTCGGGCAAGCTCAGAGGCAGGCTTGCGCCGCTCGAATCGAAAAACGTTCCGCTGCGCCTGCGCCAGTACGAATGCACGCAAGACGCCGGGTTTGCGCGCCGGATGGCCTCGGCCATCGTCGCGGGCAAGATCGCCAATTGCATCGCCGTCCTGTCGCGACACCAGCGCAACCATCCCGAATGCGCGCTGGAGGCCGAGATCGCGCAGTTGAATTCGTATTTGAAAAAGGCCGCGCGCGGCGAATCTGCCCACTCGCTCGACTCTTTGCGCGGAGTCGAAGGTCAGGCCGCCGCCGTCTATTTTCAGGGCTTCGCGCGGACGCTCCGGCGGCGAATGCAATTCACCAAACGCACCCGGCGACCGCCAGCCGACCCGGTCAATGCGCTGCTCAGCTTCGGCTACACCCTGCTCTACAACGAAGCCATCAGCGCGCTCAGCTCCGCCGGCTTCGATCCGTACCTCGGCTTTTATCACGCGCTGCATTACGGGCGATGCTCGCTGGCGCTCGATTTGATGGAAGAGATGCGCCCGCTGGTGGCCGACCGGCTGGCCACGCAGATGGTCAATCTGGAGATAGTCAAACCGGACGATTTCCGCCGGGAGCAATCGGGCGTGCTGCTCGGCGACGGGGCGCGCAAAAGATTCTTCCGCGAATACGAGCGGATCGTGAACGCCGAATTCGCCCATCGCCAGACCGGCGTCCGCACGACGTTGCGCCGGGCGCTCCACGATCAGGCCCAGGCGCTGCAGCGCGCCCTGATGCAGGGCGAAGCCTATCGGGCTTTTCAAGGCTGGAACTGATGTTTTACCTGGTGGCTTACGACATTGCTAACGACAAGCGATTGCGCCGCGTCGCGCGAGTCATGCAGAGTTACGGCGCGCGCGTCCAGCGCAGCGTCTTCGAATGCCGGATTGACGCAGCCAAACTGGCCGAGATGATCGCCCGCATCCGCGGCGTCATCAAAACCCGCGAGGACAAGATCAACATCTACCGATTGTGCGAAACCTGCCAGCAGCGCTTTGCGACCTGCGGGCGCGGGCGTCTGGTCGAGGATGAAGAGACGTGGGTGTGCTGACCAGACGTTATCGGCTTTGAGCCAAATAGTGGAGCCACGGGAGACTGCTTAAAAAGTCACTATGAAAATGAGCTACCGCCTATCCCGCCAATCTTGTTCGCCATTGAGTGCCGACACTTCAGGCCGGCTCGATGGCGAGAGGCGAGGAGAGCAGGCGAACGAAGCGTTTGGCATTGACGACGAAGGCGGTCAGCAGGTATTGCACCAGCGATCTCAAGCGGCCCCGATAGCGACAGCGTCGCCCCGCGTGCCAACGAATCAGATCCCCAAGTTTCCTCTCGATCCGTGGATGCACCTGACGCACTTGCTTGTAGGCGTCGGTTTGCGCGCGCTCACGCGCACGCCGGTATTGTGCCTCGTAGTCGTTCTTCGTCACGCGTCGTGGGCGCGTGTTGCCTGGTTTCAAACACTGGTCGCGCAATGGGCAGTCGCGGCATTGCTTGGCGCGGAACTCGAACCGCCAGCCCGTGCCCTCTTTCGTGCGATAGCGCAGGCGCGTCGTCTCCCCTTGTGGGCAGCGCAGTTCGTCGCCCGTTTCATTCAATTTGAAGTCGCTGGCCGGAAACAACTCCGGCGCTTCTGGCGGCCAGTCTTGCGGCGGCGTGTAGACGGTCACTTGCGGCCCTGCGGGATCGTCTTCCAACGCTTGCAGCGTCGGTCCGCGAAAGCCAATGCCGTCGATCGAGACGCTCTCAATCTCGTTCCCCTGCGCGGCTTCTTCTTTTTGCAGCAGTGTCACCGCATCGGCTCCTTCGTTGCCGTTGCCCGGCAAGAGGTTGATCGCGCAGATGATTTCGGAATCGGCGTCCTCGCACACGTCCAGCAGGTAGCCGTCAAAATAATCGCCGTGCTTGCCCTGGCGCGCATCGCGGTCAGTGAGCGAGACGAGTTTGTCGCCGACTTCCGGCTCGCGGTCGGCCAAGACCTTGTGCGCCAGCGCCAAGGCCGCTTGCAACGCCTGCCGCTGGGCCGGTCTCCCGATTGGCCCTCCGGCTTGTTCGGCGGCTTGAAAGCGGGCCTCCAAGCTGTCGGCCCAAGCGACGATTTCGCGCAAGTGCACGACGCGCGCCAGCAACCGCTCTTCCTTTTTCAAATCGGCGCTCGCCGCGCGCACGGCGGCGGCAGACGCTTCGTGGGCCGCGACTTCCTCCGGCGCAAAGACCCGTGCCGCCTCCAGCAGGCGTCCCCGCATCTGCGCCACCAATTGGAGCGTCGTTGGGATGGCGATGTTGGCCAGCACGTGCGTGGCGTCCTTGAGCCGCAGCCGATCTTTGATCAGCCCGTGCGCGCGCGCCTGCCGCACCAAGTCGGCGAAGATCGCCTCGAACGCTGCGGCGCCCAAGCGCGTCCGGAACTGCGACAGCAGCCCGTTGGTCGGCAACTCGCTCTCCAGCGACAGGTCGAGGAAGAACCGATATGCAACATTGACCTGCGCAGCTTTCAGCACATCTCGATCCGAGAGGTGGTAATGAAACTGCAGGAAACAGAGTTTGAACAACAAGACCGGGTCGTCGGCCCCGCGCCCTTGATCCGGGCTGTAATATTCCGCGACCAACCGCCGCACCGGCCTGAAGTCCACCACCGCCTTGACCTGCCGCAAATAATGATCGGCAGGCACGAGCTTGGCAAAGATCAGTTCATCCAGTTCGGTCGGGGCGGTGTAGTAATTTTCTTTGAGCACAGGAGTCTCCTCTCGCGGAGCGCATCTTACGCGTTATGCGAGCGGATGCCTAGATTTTAAGCAGTCTCCCCGTGTTCCCCGTGGTTGTTTTACTGATTGTAGCTATTCAATCCGTCCCGATCCGTAAGCATCAGTCAAATCAGTGTGCCCATCCCGCCTTCCCGAAATAACCGCCGCATCCGATCCGCTACACCACGTAAAGAGCCTGCTTCTTCGTCGTCTTCGCCCTGCCGCAAGTCTTCGCTTCGCGGTGACAGGCTTCGCACAGGTCGTAATACCTGAGGTCGTCGCCGTCTTCGACGACCTTCGCGACGGCCTGGCACATCTGCCCGAACCGTTCTTCGGTCAACAGGCATTCGAAGACGCTGTATTGCACCGCCTCGCCGAACCGCTTCAACGTCTTGTGCAATCGCGTGCGGCGCTTGTCGTCTGAAATGTCGTAAGCCACCACGATGAACATCGCTTCACTTGAACCATCGCCCTTTCAATTCGCTCAGGAACGATTCGGTCTTGCGCCCGGTGATCTTCGCCCGGTCGGCGGCGCGCGACATTGCGCGCTCAGCGAATGCGGCCACGCGCCGAGCGATGACTTCGTGAATGTTGGGCGGCGCGATGACGCGGCCATCCGGCTCGAACCGGTAGCTCAGAAACTCGAACGGCTCGTCGGGCGAAACGATCCGCGTCTTTTCCGCGTTGAGCCGCAATCGCCGTCGTCGCAGCGATTCTTCAGCGCTTTCGAGCGCCGCCCGGGCTTCCGATTGGCTGCGGCACGGAATGACGAAATCGTCGCAGTACCTGACCAGCCGGAACCCTTCGCGGCTGGCCGCCTGATCGAACGGATGCAGATGTATGTTTGAAAGCAGCGGCGAGATCGGCGCGCCCTGCAATGCGCCGGCGTCGCGCTCGGCCATCTCGCGCAGCTTCTTCAAGGCCATCGGCGTCATCGCGGCCAGAGCGATTGCCGCTCCGCCGATGCCCAGCACTTTCGCGCTGACCACTGAGCGCAGCAACCCGCGATTGGCCAGCGCCAGCAACAACCCATCCTGCGCCAATCGTCGCCACGCCGCGCGCCCCGGACCCGAGCGCCGCGCCCCGTCATCCGCCCGAGACTCAGCGTCATCGGCAGCGGCATCGAATTCTTCGCCGGCGACGTACTCGCCGTATCCGTCATCGCCCAGCTTGAAGCTGAGATAATCGTCAACCGCGTTGTGCAGCGCATCGCGCGCCGCCATCTGCGCGCCGGCCAGCGAATCGCGCCATCGGGCCGTCCAATGCGGCTTCGGTCGCGCGCCGTCCAGCGCCCCGGCATCCAGCCAGAGCACGATCAACCGCAGCAGGTCCTCGTCGGCGACGGTTTGCCGAATGCTTTCAATCAGCAGTTGATGATCAATCTCAGGAAAGAAATTGGAGACGTCCGATTCGACCGTCCACCAGCACCCTTGCGCGCGCGCGACGACTATGCGCTGAACGGCCATCTCGACCGAGCGTCCCTGGCGAAACGCGAAGCTGCTGTCCAGAAACTGCGGCTCGAACAGCGGCTCGACGGCGTCGAGCACGGCCCGTTGAGCCACGCGGTCACGCACCGCCGGGATGGCCAACTCGCGGTATTTGCCGTCGGCCTTCGGTATCCGCACGTAACGCGACGGCAGCGGCTCGTAAGTTCGATTGAGCAGATTGCGGCTCAGCTCGGTCAGATTGGGGTCGAGCCTCCGCTCGAACTGCTGCAGGCTGACGGCGTCAATCCCTGCGGCGCCGCGATTGGCGCGCACTTTGCGCCAGGCCCGGACGAGCGCCGGTTTCGACGCAATCCGGCTGAGCATCAACGAATGACTCGAACGATCAATTTCATACTCTTCCATAACTCACCTCTTCATTTGTCCGGCTGGGAAAATGCTTCGATCAATCTCCCGCCCGCTATCAACACTCTTGCGCCGATCAAATGGCGAAGCTGCGGCTCCAGGCCTTCGGGAATCTGCCCGGCGTCGAACGAGAACCACACGCCCTGTTTCGAGCGCCGGCGTCGCCCCAGCGCCAGCAGCAACAGCAGATCATCCGTCGTCAGCCCGCATCGTTGCAGCGCCGTTTCGGCGTCGCCATCGAGCTTCAGCCTGATGACGGTCGTTTTGCGTTTGCCCGCTGTCGCGCCGTCGTTTCTCATCGGCGCGAAGCATAAATGAGTAATTGGAGGGATGTGCGAACAGCAGAATTGCGGCAAGCTTGCCGAAATCACGGATTGAAACTATTGGCCGAAACCATCGGTTGGATGACAACGAAGTGGCGAGAAGAAGTCGTAAGAGCCGGGCGAGTCCGTGCGGAATTTGAAAGGGACTCGAATTGGATCATGACCAGGTTATCCGTTCTGGCGCAACCTGCAGGCCGTAACGCATAGAGCCGCGCTCGCCCTGAGAATCGAGCAGGTAGCGTTTGGGCAGCCCCGCCACTTCGAGCTTGTGATTGATCCGGGAGCGGGTTTCAGTGAAGGTTTTGCGCGCGTCGTCGGCGTCAATCGGATTGTCGCTTTCGATGCGTTTGGCGAGATTGGCCAGGAAATCGTAGCGCGGGAAAGATTCACATTCTTCGATCCCGACCTCGGCGTCGCGCGCGGCGGTGATCAGCCTGAAGACTTTGTCGAGATCGTCGCGCGTGATCTCTTTGATCTCGACCATTCCGTCAACGCCCCGCTCGTTGCGTCTGAGCCAGGCGAAGAGCAGATAGACGAAGAACTCGCGTTCGGCCAGTTTGATCTCGCGGTCGGCGACGCGGACCGCCCGCTCGCGCAGATGCAATCGCAGATCGTGAGCCGAATCGAGCAGGTCCAGATCGCTCTGAGCGCGCCGCACCAGATCGCCGTAAGTCTTCACCCCGTCGCCCAGCCAATCCGAGATAATCCCGCGCAGCCGGATGAACGGAATGTCGGCCAGATGGATTTGAGCTTGATCGGTTGAGATGCGCCTGGTTTCGCCCGTCAGCCGGTCTTTGAGCGTCAACTCGCGGGCGACGGGCGGTTTGTAGAAGAACTGCGGGTGAGTCTCGAAATCTTCGCTCACCAGCACGTGCGAGAGCCGGTCGTGCACCCGCCCGAACAACTGCATAGCGGCGGTGAGGAAGATGCTCATAGTCTTTCGCCCGCCGGCGACCGAAGCGTGCAATCGTGTGTCGTCATCGCGGGTCAGCGCGCGCACAATCTCGCAGATTTGATCGGCGGCGTGACGGTTGTCTTCTTCCGAGCGTATGTCTTCGAGCTGCCGCCCGTCGGGCAATCGCAAAAGAGTGATGGTCGTCTCGTCGAACTTGATCGTCGCCGGATCAATCCCGAAATCGCGGCAGAAGGCGAAGAATTGACCGGCGACTGGATCAAACAGGTCTTTCAGGATCCTGTTTCGCCCGGCCAGCGTGGTGATGACGCGGATTTCATCCACGCGCTCATCGAGCCTTTGCGTGATGGCGTAAAGCGTTTCGGTGATGATCTGCGGCGTCATACCAGCAACACAAAGCAGAATATGGCGTGGTAAAGTTTCTTTCTCACTCATTTGTTCTCCGCTTCAAGCGCCGTACCGACTGGATGCTTAATCAACGGCATCCAGTACTGATAATTTCGAGGCGCAGGCTCCGATGTTTTGTGATAGAGCTTCACGGGAATCCAGTTGTCGAATAAAGCTCCTGCGATCGTACAGGCAGGCATCGGCGCGGAAAGAAACAAATGCATTTCAGTATGCCCCCTGGCCTCAAAGAGGCGTTTCTTCTCGCGGAGCCGGTTAAAATACACCTCGATATCTTTCGGCCCGTTCAACCCATTCATATCAATCTCATCCACAGGCATTTTCCAACCATTTGCATCAATAAAAGCTTCCACCGAACTTTTGATGGAGCCGATATTGGGAGTGAGCGAAACCGCCAGCGCGACTGGTTTGAGGCTCTTGATGCCTTCGTGTGCCTTGATGAACTGCTGAAAGTTCTCGAAAGGCGGCGATTCTTTGACCACCCTTCTCACCAGTTGCCGAATTCGCATATAAGTGTATCCGGCGAAAAAGGCGGTCAACACTCCGAGAATGTTGTCAATCCTGCTAAACCAGTTCCAAAACTCATCCATAGTACCTCTCAATCAGAAAGCGCGTAGTTCACTCGTCAACCTTGAGTAACGCGGCACCGTAGCGTTCTTTAGTCAAATCCGCCCCGGCGCTTATGACCAAGACCAACGTCTGAACATCAAAATCACCTCCTTCGCTGACGGAGTTCCTGACGAATCTTACTTCCAATGCACTCAGTGTATACTGCCAAGACTGAAATAGAACTCGGGCAATCTTGCTGTTAAATTCCCCCGGCGGTGTTTGTTTCACCTTCGTGTTTTGAAAGGTATTGTTGAACGCGATCGAGAGCAATAATGCTGCCAACAGCCGGAGCGTCAGGATGATGAGCCTCCACGACAACCGCCCCCTGCCGTGGATCCACCACCGCCAGCCACGCAGCCGGATGGCATTGATGCACGAGGTAAGCGTAGAGCCAGATCGGCGCGCGTCCGTTGATGATCACACCTTTGCGCCAGTCCAGCCCCGGCGGCAGTTGAAGCTGCGCCAAATCTCTGTGATCGGCAATCCCGTTGCCGCCGATGAAAATATCAAGGAGTTGAAAGTTTTCGGCAGTTGGAACCAAGGTTAATTGAATATCCGACATGATCTCGCTAGACCTCCCAGGCATAACCTAAATGTGCGAGTACGTCGGCTGGCCGCTGGCTCCCGACTCGCGCCGCAAAATTTCAGGCAAATCCTGCAACTGTTCGCCCGTCACAAGCACGATCTGCCGGGCGCGCGCCTGCTCGCTGAACGAATCATACGACTTCTTCCAGTTGGGATTGGCAGGCACGCTCTGGCAGGTGATGAACAAGCGCCCGACGAACAAGCCGCCGACCAGACTGGCGATGGCGTCGAGTTTATAAATGTGCTGGACATCGAACGGGTCCTGTTCCGTCTTGCACTCAGCGATCAACAAATTGGCCGCGCGCGTTGCCGCCAAATCCAACTCGTTATTCGCCCCGCCAGCGGGTATCTCCACACTGCAACAAAAATCATCGAAGCACCTCGCCTCCGTGGCGGCCCACCAGGTATAGACCTCCAGCCAATCGCCATTGATGAAGCGTCCGGGCAGATCGCCATTGATCTCAATCGTAAAGTTCCAAAACTTCCCGCGCCGGTTCGGCACAGTCGCAATCGAGCCAACCTGCATTGAAGCAATGAACCCATTCGCCAACGCCGCATCCAGCAACTCCCGCATCTGCGGCCTGGCAACAAAGCTCAGCGTATGTGTGTGACCAGCCTTGAAGCTTTGATTGACAAATTGCCGCTTCAAATCCATCGCCGCACGCGGAGCCTTCGCCAACGCGCGAGCGAAATCAATGTGCGCTGGCGGCGGCGGCGCAGCCCACCTCGGACGAGCGACGCGCCCATAAGCGGCGATGTAGTCGCTCACCGACAAGCGGTACAAATCATCCGGCGGCTCCTTGCCCGCCAGCGTCACCACCCGCCGAGTAAACCCGTCGAGATACCACACCGAGATGCCCGCCGGTTGCCCGCCCGCGTACTTCTCGACGCCGATGGCCGCCTCATAAGCCGCGATGCTCATGACTTTGGTCGCGCACGTCACATTGAAGACCCACTCAGCCTCGGCGTGTTGCTTGAGCAGACTCAAGCAGGCCTCGTAAGTCTCACTGAGCTTGAAGCCATCCACGACGATTGGCTCGGCCAGACCCTGCGGACACAGTTGCCGCAAGATCGGCGCGACCTTCTCCCATTCCTTGCCCGGCATCATCGCCTCGCGTGAGGCTATCGGCACGATCAAGTCCGGGGTGAGATATTGCGCCGTTAGGACATTCGGCACTTGCCTGCCGCCAATCAAGATCAGGAGCGCACGACATTTCATGTATCAGATTCTTTTGCGAAGAAACTCCTCAAGTTCACTTTTCACGCGCTTTGCCTGACTTGCCGAAACCGCTTTTGTGTAAACGTCCAGCCCTAAACCTTCTTTGGATTCGATCCGAACAGTCAGCACGTTGTATTTGCCGGGATTCAGTTCGACCATAAAACGCCTGTTCCCGGTTCCAATCATCCGGCTGTGGTCAAATTGTGAGTTCATATCGGTCGAAGCAAGGTTTTCGGCATAAGGGAATTCGCGCAGTTTTTCAGCTACTGGCCGCAGCGCATCTTTCCCGTGATGGTCTTTCAGATCAACCTTCTTCTTCTTCGGATCAGTCGTGGAAGGATCGGGAAGCGACTCGATTTCACGCAGTATGTGAAGCAGCTTTTGTCCGGCGCCAGTCGCATTCCACAGATCACCTTCCTGCTGAACCAGTCCGCTGCTCTGCAACAAGCGCAGCACCTCGCGGTTCTCCGGGTTGGGTTTGGCGCCGCCGAGCGCGGCCAGCAGATCGTCGAGCATTGAATAAAGACTGATGACGGGAAAACGAACCAACTCGAGCTCCTCCAGGGCGGGATGCAGTAACTCATCCTGTTCTTCAGGATTACGTTGCAGGTATCCAGCCTCCATCTTGTGTTGCAAATGCTCATCCATCAGCTTGTGGACGACGTGGCACATCAACTTCGCGCCGTAAATCTGCACCGCCAGCGCCATCAGCGCCGACATCGTTTTCCGTCCGCCCGCCAGCGAAACATAAACATCATTTTCCGTAGCGGGAAAAGCGCGCAGCCACTCGGCCACCTTCGCCAGATAATCGAGATTCTCCTGCTCGGTCAGCACGTCGAGCGAGTCTACGGAATCAGGAATGTAAGTGATCCGGTCTGCGTAACGAACGGGAATGTGTTTCCTCAGAATTTCTTCGCCCTGACGCACGACATTTTGTTTCGTCCCCAGGGTGATGACCTGCGTGAATTGAATCTTCTCTTCCAGCTCCAGCTTGTCTATGGCTTCAGTGACGACCGCTGGCGATTCGCCGAGAGAAGAGATGAGGATTGTTTGGCGTGACATCGAGACTCCTTTGAATTTCTTACGCTCTCCATAATTTGATGAGAGTGACTTTGGGCCCTGATTGAATGCTCTCCGGCGGCCAGCAGAAAAATTCGCAATCGGGCAGGTATGTGTCTTTCAGAGTACTTCCAACTCGAAAACTCACAGGATTGTTTCGCTCGTCCTTTGCGTGTATAAGCCAATGGCGACGAATGCGTTGCTCGCGAGTAGTAATGAGAATCGCTTCTGGGAAAAGCCTGTGTGCTTTGCCAGCTTCAAAGAAAAATGCGGCTGCTGAGCTCAAATCTGTCACTTGCCTCATCACTTTTGCAGGATCAGGTATGAATCTACCTTCTTGTAGGTCTCTCTCCGCATGATCAATTTCATTTCGCAGATTTTTGATTTCTTCCAGTTGAGCTAAAAATTCCTTGTGCTCTCCTTTGCGGCGTCGAGAAACTTTCGCGGTGTCAAGGGGTGGGAAGATCGTTTCACGTTCAAAGGTAGACGAAAACTTCTTCGCCAAGTCTGAATCTGTGGGAATGTAGTCGTTAAGTGGCCTCAAAATCCTGATTGAAAGGTCCATCTGGGTTTTCTCCTCAATCAAGAACTGGCGAACATCTCTCTGATTAACCAAAACCTGTTCAAGATAGGGCAAACAACTCCTCCACCAATCCCTGGAATTGCCATCATTCTTTTTGTATTTTTTCTGATCCTTCAGGAACTTACTAAAAATATCAGGCAGCACGAATTGCCCGTAGAAAAGCACCAAAACCCGAAGAATGCTCTCCATGGCAATGCCAATTGCCGTTCCCTGTCCAATAACGGAACCAATATCATTCTCAGTGCATTCAGCCAATTTACTGGCGGCAATCTCCGCGAATTTTTGTGCGGCCAAGATACCCTCTGGCGGCTTACGGTCCTCTACGTCGATATAGCCAAACTTTTTCAAGAACACCCTGACTTGCTCTTCATTGGTGCGAGCAGAATTCACCTCAAAGCAACCCAGTTCGCAGGCTACCTGACCGAAAACCCACATTGGTATGCCGCACAAAAATGAGACTAAATTCTCCTTGTTATCGTGTTGTTCAATTACCCTCCGAACAGACGGTTCGAAACTGTAGTCGCTTAGTTCGGAACTTATGTATAAATCGAAGGGGAGAGGAATTTCGATTTTGCTGCTTAATCGATCTTCGTCCACCTTCCTTGATTTATCTTCTTCTTCATTCTCAGTCTCGTCTTCGTCATCGTTCTTTGAATTATCTTCTTCACTCTCAGTCTCATCTTCGTCATCGTCCTCAGAAATAGAAGCAGGGGAAACCCATAGCTCTCTCACCCGACGCAGCAGTTCAATAGTTTTGTCGAGATATTGGGACTCTGGTTCCTCCGCAGAATCACCTGAGTTAATCGGGAAAGAATCCACCTCAGCCATAGTCACCTCGCTTCAAGCAGCCGGCACATCCAACCAAGAATATAAATCGCGTCATCCTTGTTGAGCCTATAAAATTCGGGGCCCAGCGCGGTGTGGATATTTTTGTAGTAACCCTCAGTCAAGCCGCTTCGCTTGGCGAAATTGGAGGCGGGCAGCTTTTCCAGCAGCTTCCTTAGTTTTTCCGGCTCGCGATGTTTGAGCAGAAAAGCGTAGATTTTTTTGAGTTCGTTCGGATCGGCGCCGCGAACGGCGCGCTGCCGGTCGCGCGGGCCAACTTGGACGGTGGCATTGCGCAATCGCTGGCACAATTCCTGCGCACGCTTGATATGCTCTTGCGGCTTCATCATCGCTGGTATCTCCTCTCAGTACATGCTGGTCGGGGCTTTGTGGCCGGATGGCCATTGCCAAAGCTTCATCAAGGCGCTCAGCGCGTCTTCGTTGATGAGCTCGCCCGCCTTTCCGACTTCGATTTCATCCATCAGGTAATCGAAAATCCCTTCGGTCTTCACGGTGAGGCCGCCGGAAAAGTCCTCGAATGACTCAACGGTATTTTGCAGTTCGAGCCGCAGCAGCGAGATTTCGACCGAGCCGAGCATGGCCTGCTTGCCGCCGCCGATCTTGATGACGATGTCATCGAGAATTCCCGTCGCGACCAGGAGCAGACAGAATTCCTGCGCGGTCAAACTCTCGAACTGCATCGTGAACTCAAACTCCGAATCCGCCTTGATCACCTGGTATGGCTCGCCGCGCCCGGAAGCGACCGGCTGGCCGTGGAAGTAGAACTTGCGGCCATTGATGCGCCGGTCAGCGTCGCGGTAAAACCGCGCCGAATCGCGCGGCGGGTAGGGAGATTGAATCGGATGAACCGTTGTCGCCGCCGTTTTTTCCTTCTCTTCGATCAATCGCGCGTCGGTGAAGCTGACGCGGCCCTGATAACCAAGCGCGCCAAAGATCGAGCAGCAAACACAAAGCTGCGGTTGGTGTTTCGCCTCTTCGCGCGACACCCGGTGACGGGACTTGACCTCTTTGCACGGCGCGGCTTCCTTCGCCGCCAGGCTGGCCTCAACCTCTCGGCGGAGGATGCGCGCGCAGGAATCGGAGATGGCCTCGGCGATGGAGCGAATCGCGCCTTTGAGCGAAGTCCCCGGCACGACGGGTTTGCCGGCGTCGGTGATCAGACCGCGCGCCGGATCGTCCCCTTCCAGTTCATAAATCCCTGAACCGATGTGCAACGGCGTCATCGCCCGCAACACGCATTGCAGCTTGCCGGTGTAACTTTGTTGGGCGAAGCGGTCGTGCGATTTGTCGCGCGGATTGATCCGGCGCGACCAGCCCTTGGTCAGCACCACTTTGCCAAAGGGTTTTGGTTCAGGCTCCGGGCGACCGCCGCCGCCACGATATGGTCTGTCTGACATAACACCAACCTCCTTGCTATTCCTGATATGGTTCCACTGCGCAAAAGCGCGTCATTTGAACAATGCCGTCGCGGATGTAATCCACCACAGCGATCTGCAGCGAATTAGGTGGCGGGTTGATGGCAACCAGCGCCTGGTATTTTCCGCTGACGCCGGGCACGGAGACTTCGACCCAATCGTTCGCATTCCTGCTCCATTTACCGTAGAGCTTCTGCGTGGCATAGCCGACGTCCCATTTTTCCTGGCTCATCTCGAAGCCGCTCTCGGCCGGCGGCGCGGCGTTCGTGGACGAATTGGAGTCAGAGAGATAAGTGACAATGAAATGCCCTGGGTAAATTTCACGCCAGCGAACTTCCTGCTGGCGATCAAAGGCCCGCCCGCGCGGATGATGAACCTCCTCGCTGAGCGAGGTTTCGGGTTTGAAGTGCGGCGGCTCTGTCGCCAGACAATCTTCGGCGAGCAGCGTGAATGATCCCCCGTTGAAGACCGCCTGTACTGCTTGCACGACTGTCGCCCAATCGCCTGACAAGCTGGCCACGATGCCGTCAGCCATTTTGCCCCCCTTTCGCCTGATGAGCCTTCGCATAAGCTGCCCACGCGGTCTTCACGCAGGCGCTGAACAGCGCCAAAGCCTCCGGCGCGCTCCAATCCGTCGAATCTTTTTGCCGCTCGAAGACGATGCTCAATCCGATCAGATCATCATCATTGAAATTGACTTTGGTGGCGACGACCGCTGGCGTTTTTTCGGCTGCGTCCAATCCGTAGTTCCCGTCCGCCTCGTTGAGCAACGCGCCAATGCCCTTCACGCTCAACTGCCCATCCTGTTTGACCAGCCCTTCGTGAGCAATCGAACGAAGCTCCAGCTTATCGAGCTTTGCGGCGACGCTGCCGAAGCCGCGCGATTTGCCGTAACCGATGCGAACACGTCCCAGGCAAAGATCGCGGACAGCCAATCCGAGCAAGCCAAGCTGCCAAAGCTCGAAATTGCGCAGCCGAATTTGCGTGGTAAAGTCGCCTCGCATCAACGCTTCGAAATCAAACGGCCCGACAGCGACCGAGCCGAGCACCCGGTCAATCGCCACCGCCGTCCGCTTCGTCAAATGTTCCGTGACCTTCTTCGTGGGATAGGCGTCGGCGAAGGATGCCCGGCCAGCCAGATTGGTCGAGCCATACAGCTTGCAGGCCGCGCACGACGACCGGTAGATCGCCTGAGAATCATTGTCTTTGGCCAGCGGTTCTCCCAGCTTGCTGCAAGACTGCTTGTCATCAAACGGGTCGCAGCAAACGACGTTGAGCGTTCGAGCGATCTTCTCACTGTAACTGCGGATCGTGCCCTTCACCGATGAGCCGGGAATGAAGACCGTCTCGCCCAATTCCGCGTGGCGAGTGCGGATAAATTGCATGTCGGGGATAGTCGGGTCCCAGCCTTCCGTGCCCGATTTGACCAGTAATGGTCCTTCGGCGGAGATGGTCAGATGAAACGTCGCTTCGTTGAGCAGTTTTTTGTGCATGGCAATCACTCCTGGTTGAGTTTGGTCGCGATGAGCGCGCGAATCTTGTCTTCGATGTATTGGCGAAGCGCTCCGCCTTTGAGCAATCGGCCCTGGCCCTTCAGCAAATAATCCAACAGGTCTGCGCTTCCTTCGCCGTCATATTTCCCGGCGGTCTCGTCGCCGACGACTTCGATCTCTTCCAGCGCCAGCCGGACGCCGCCCAACCCGCGGGTCGTTTTGCCGCCGAGCGCCACTCTGCCCTGTTCCATTTCGCGCAGCCCCAACGCCAGCAGGCCGAACAGATCGTCCGCGGCGTTTTCGGCTACGATTTCCAGTTTGAATCCCGTGGTGGCGGGCACGACCTCGAAGTCGTACTTGATGCCCTGGCGCGCCGTTTCGGTGTCGCGATCAATGCCGACGCCGTCGCGCAGTTCGATTCGTCGCATCTGCCAGGAATCGTCTACAAACAAATCCTTGATCAGCGCGTGCGAGGCGAGCCAGGGCGAGCCGAAGAGTTGGCAAACGACGCAGGATTGTCCGATGATTTTGTTGGTCAACATCCCATCGTACTTCACCCGATCCAGACGGCCATTTTCGTCCCTCGCATCCTGATCCGCGTCTCTCTTAAGATCTTCGATGCCATCCTTGCCGTTCTGTTTTTTGTTCGGGACGCAAGGATTAGCCAGTGGATCGCAACTCTCAAATCCCGGACGGCCAAGACCGCGCACCAAGCTTTCAATGTGCGCCCGCAACGCGCCTTTGAGCGACGAGCCGGGAATGAATGGACGGCCGGCGACATCGCGGATCACTGGGCTATCGGTCGCCGCAGGATCGAGCGAGGCGCTGCCGGAACCGATGTGCAGACCGGTTTCGGCCACGAGGCGGCCACGGATCGTGACGCGCGAGTTGAACTTGTCGAAGGTCATTTCTCCTCCTCTCACTTTTGTTTTTCATAAGTGTAGCGATGGTTCATAAAGCCAAGCAGCAGCCGGGTCATTCGGATGTGGATTTCATCCACGTCGTTTCCGCCGGCAACCTCCTGGGCCAGGCCGCGAACCCGCTCGTCAATGGCGCTGATCAAGCTCTCACCCAACCCTGTCTCTTTCCACGCCTTGGCGGTCGTTGATCGTCCGATCTGATAGCGGATGAAGCTCGTAACAATCGCCGGATGCGGCGCGGTGGCGGCGATGGCGATCACATTACGAATTTGGTTGGCGTCAACCTTTTTAATTCCACCTCCGAGGTTGGCGATGATCTGGTCGCCCAACTCAACCAGATCGCGCAATCGCTTATCAATGGCGGCTTGCAGCTTCAATTCATCGCTCATGACTTTGTTCAATTCGCTCATATCGGTTCTACCTCCAAATGAAATGGGTCGCAGACGGCGACCTGTCCATAACCGTCTTCGCGAAACTCGCCGATGCCCGCGCTTTCCATCGCTTCAAGCCCTCGGATCAGATCGTCCTGCTTGCTCTGCTCGCCCGCCGTATCCGCCGCGAAGACATACAGTCCGCCCATCTGCGCGGCGAGCAAGACTTCTTTGGGCAATTGCCAGGCCGTCTGCCACCCGCTGACGTGCTGCGGCAGAGTAAATTGGGCACGCAGTTTGAATCTGATTGCGGCCAACATCTGCCGCTCTTCAGCCGACAGCAATCCAGCCAGCGACTCTTGCAACCTGGCTTCATCGAACTTCAAGGTCGGCAGCCCATCGCCATCGCGCAGGATGGCGTCTGAGCGTAGATTGATCGTGAAGAGCATTCGCCCTTCGGGCGGCGGCGGATCGTCGGCGATTTCGCGCAAGTCTGCCTCAAACTCGCTGTACTTCCTATTGAACCTTTCCAGGCGGTCACGCAACTCATCGTGAGCACCCGAATCATTAACCGTCACCTTCACGCGCCCGAACCCGCGCGAAGTGCGCCCGCCGATGCGGGCGATCTGCTGAAGCCATTTGCGCGCCAGTTCGTCGCGCTTCTCGTCGAGGCTCATCAAGCCGATGAACTGGCTGCCCTCATCAATCGCCTGCACGCTGTAAAGCTGTCCCTCTTCGGCCGTCTGCCGCGCGCGATTGATCGCCACGCGCGTCTGGCGATGCGATGACGGATGGACTTCAGTGTAATTCTTCGGCCCGTGATACTCGACGATACGTGTGTAAGCTTCCGTTCGGTGACCGCACTGCGGGCATTTGTATTGAAACGGCAACGGGATGCGCCAACGTCCGGTGGCTCTGTCTCTGGCGACTTGGTCATAAGCCAGTTGCATCAACAACGTGTCGGCGGTTCCGTGATTGTCTTTGCGCTTTTTTTTCTCCTCGATCAACCCACTCTTTTTCTTGCAGGTCATTGCCGTCAATGGCAGCGGAAAAGACGGCGCATCATCGGTTAGATAGCAGTTCGGGAATTTCAGCCCTGCCTGCTCACACGTGCCGAGCAGCAGGTCAAGCTCTTTCTTTTCCGCTTCTGAGGCGAAGCTCCTGATCGCGCCGAGCGCGCCGCGCAACTGCCCGCCAACGACATAATGGCCGGTTTCGATCAGCGTACCGCCGTAACCTTTGGTCGTGCCCAGCGACAGCGGCGATTCGGCTCTGATGGTTATTTTAACGAGCGCCATACCTGCCATCCTTCCTCACGCATTTTGCTTTGCTGCTCGGTGCTGAGCGTCTGGCCGTCGAGCGTGATCTTAACGATCTCGACTTTCAGCCAGCCCGCGCCCCGTGATCTGCTCCCACCGACCGCGAAGAGCCGTTCGAGCGCAGTGATTAACAAGGCCAGCTCCGCCGCTACCTGGTTGTCATCGAGGTAGCCTTCGATCCGGCCTTCATAAACGACGCCTTCCACGCCGCGCTCAATGAAATAGAGCCGCTCATCCTCAGCAGTCCGTCGCCGCCGCGAGAGCGAGACGCCGGCCTGCACGCGGGTTAGATAAGGCGCAAGCCGCTCATCCCGCGCCATCGCATCACTGAAGAAGAGCCGGGATTTTCGGCTCGGCCCGCCGAAAAGCTGGCAAACCGCGCAGGTCGCCCCCTTCAGTTTCGGATGATGCGGGCACATCGTCTCGGCACTCGGAGCAAGGCAGATGGGTTGGCCCAAACTTGCCAGAATGCGTTCGCATTCATTGCGCAACTTCCCTTTGAGCGTGGAGCCGGGCACGATTGGTTCCTGCTTGTCGGACTCCGTGACGCGCCGTCGCCGCATCGTGGATTTGTCCAGACCTATGCTCAGAACATCGGCGGTGGAGCCGACCAACACTCCGCTGCCAGCCTTCAACCGGTATTCAACGTGCAATTGCTGCATCATCGTTCCTCCTCGCCGTCCGGCGCCGGACGAACGAAATCGTAAATTTCGATCAGATCAACCAGCGACGTGACCAGCTCTGTGTCATATCGTTTGTCGTCCGCTTTCCAGAACGGTAACTGCCTGCCGCTTTTTCCATCACTCAAAAATTGCTGCAATGGCTCGTACAGCTTCTTCATCCGGTCGTTGCGAGCCTGCTGGTAGTAGTAATAGTTGGTTGCGCGTGGCTGCGGCCCACACGCGACCGCGTCGCGCAAGGCATAAAGCTGACTCTTGGGAAAAGACGCCTTCCTGAGTTGGCGCGTCTTGCCTATCATCTTTTTCATCTCTTCCAATTTGAGCGGGCGCGTGGTCAAGCCTTCATTAAACCGGTTGTGGTAGGCCTGTTCCCGGAAAGGTTTGATCTCTTCAGTAATGGCGGTGTCAGCAGTAATGACCTGAAAGTCTATGGCTGAAATCGCCGGATTGTTTGTTTTGCTCAACCGTTTGGCGTTCTTTAGCAGACCCTTGACGATATTGCGCGAGAAATAGACGGGCGTTGTAACGTGAGCAATCAGCACGCCCGCAGCCAGTGTCAGGTCTTTTACTGAAGAGTTCTTGGAGTTGCGGCATAACCGCTCAAACTCATCGCAGATGCGTAAAGCCATTTCCAGCGCCACATCCGCTGGAACGAAGAGGTAAACATCATCACCGCCGATTGAGACAATCTCGAGTGGGTGATATTTGTACTTTCGTTCCTGTTTTTTCCGGCCTGAGCCGAGATATTCACGTTTGCCTTGACAATGGCCGTAGCAAATTACCAAGGCCGCTGAAGACCGCTCGCTGAACATTTTCCCGCACTTCTTCGGAAAATTCGCCGAAGTCTTTTTCCGTCTCTATTCGGTCGAGTACCGCACCCATATTGTTTCCGTCGGCGTAAATAATTCCGACAAAGTTATTTGCTTTATTCCGGGCGGCCTTGGCGATCTCTTCAAGGTCGTGCGCTGATTCCACCTGTTCCCAATCATCAATGTTTCCATATTTCTTTCGGTAGGGTAGATGGCTCCCTTCCTTCTCGAGATATTCCCAAAAGCATTGGAGATAAAAGCTGTGCGCCAACCGCCCGCCGTGATCCTGCCGCTTGCGATGGCAGGCTTCGCAGATCGGACGTTCATCAATTTCCCGCGCCAGCGTTACGGCTGGCCGCAGGTGGCAATATGCGCATCGCTCGGTGAACGGTGAAACCTCGAAGGTTGGCGCAGATAGTTTACTCTGCTTCGCCCGGCGTAGCGCATAACCGAGCGCGCTTTGCTGATGCCCGAAGGTTTGCGCGCGGTGGAATTGAGCTGAAGTAAGGTCGGCAGGATTTTTGCAATGCTCCCACTGGTTTTCGTCAACTAGATTATGCCTGAGCAGCCGCCAAGCCTCGCCTTTGGCCTGCATGGCTTTTGTTGTAAACCACTCAGGGTCGAATGAAACATCTGGCTCGTAGACGACTGTTATTGTTGCTGTCAATGTCGTCCTGGCGTAAAGCTCTTCGATCTTTTGTTTGATTTCTTCGGCCCGCTCCGTTGGTGACTTGATCAAGGCGCTGCCGCCCCCCTTGAAGATCAGGCAGTTGTCTGTCAGCCCCAGTTCTGCGAGAACCTGAGGAAGGCCCTTGATCTCGCGGTCTTCAATCTTGGCGTCGCCCCACTTCTTGTCATCGGTGTCTTTCACATTGAGCAGGTCAAGAATCAAACTGGCGCCGCGCATCTCAGCCAACTTGGCGGACTCAAAAACATATCCCTGAACGCGATCCACGTCGGCGGCAATATACACATTCGCTGACTTGCCGCCCGGCGACTGTTCAGGTCTTTCTCCAATATCTTGATCGGCAATTTGCTCATTCACCATTTGTTCTCTCCGGTTCACAATTTTGAGCACCCATCCTAACCTACTTCACCGTCACACAGGGGAAACAGCTATCTTGCTGCTTTCAATCCGGAAATCAGTCCTCGGACGCAAAGGCTTTCAGGACACCCGGCGGGATCTCCATCGCCTTACCCACCTGCGAAGACGAAATCCTGACTTTCTCGATTAGACCATCTTCGCACGGACAAAATTCCACCGCCGGCTTGTATTTTTCGCCATCCACGCAAAGCGTTTGGAGCGCCTTGATTGCCCCTTCAACGTTCATCTCACCAACTTCGCTCAATGCACTTTCCAGACTCACTTGAGAATTTCGACCTCAGTTTATCCGCTAATTGATTTGACAATAACATCAGCACCTTGCTGCAACCTTTCCATCTTACTCCGCGATCCGATACCTTCCTAACCCGAAACTCGTGCCATTCCCAACGTGCAAAATCTCGCCCGCCGCGATCAGCGGCAGGAACTCGTTTACCATTTCGCCTGCGTACTCGATCTCGCCAACAAATCCGCCCAGCTTCATCTTCGTCTGCTGCCGATTTGAATAGCGCTCCCAATCCCACCAGCGCAGCGCCGTAGCGCTTGTTCTGACTTCAGCCGCGCGCCCTACGATTGCCCGGTAATCCAGTTCGAGCGCTTGCTCGCCATGCACTGCCGCCAGCATCGAAACGCGCCTCAACAAATTGCGCACCAGCAGCTCGAAGCTCAATCCCACTTGCAGGTCGCCCGCGACTCTGATTCTTGTGGGTGTGATAAAGCGCAGTCGTAACCGATCCTGCGGCGGAAGCTGATCAAGGCGGGTGCGAACCAATTGGCCCAGATTCTGACCGGCTGTGTTGCACACGGTGATGCGCTGCGATTGGCCGGAGTAGATCGTCGTCGCTGATCCGTCACTCTCGATTTCTGCCACCTCGCTCAATTCAAAACGCGCGCGGTCAACGCCTAATCCGCCTCGCGCCATCTCGCTCACGGCGTAGATCACGTAGGGCAGCATCTCCACGGCTCTGCCCATCAGAGTCAGGCCGAAAGTGATCTCTTCTCCGGCGGCGACCTTCTGTCTCTGCGTCAGCGATTTTGGAATCGGCGGGGCCAGGATGAATGGATGTGGGGCTTGCTGTTGACCTCGTAATTCTGGCAGGTCTGGCGGGACGGGCGTTTCAAACAGGTACGGATAAAAGCAGCGGTCGGCCACCAGGCAACGCTCGCAGTCGCGATGGCTCATCACGCAAACGGCATTCTTCAGCGCGTGACCGAATGCTCCGCGCAGCGTCGAGCCTAGAAACGGCGGGAGCGATGCTTCGGCCTGTGCGCGCAATCGCAATCCGTAACGCGCTATTGCCAGCCGGTTGAGCTGATCTACCAACATCGGGAGCCTCGTTGGATTGATTCTGCCGGCCGAGTCCTCACGTACTGGCTGAACTGCGGCGCTGGCAGGTTGAGATCGCTGAACTGTTTTGTGACCGGGGCTGCCGGGCGATCATAGCACTGTGAGTTGCCCCTTTCACCAACTATTTTGGCCGCCGCGAGAAAAAAAACGAATTCGCGCGAATCACTGCCTGGCGTTGAGGATTCGGGATAAAATCGCGCTACAATTCTGAATTGACGACCGGGATTTTTGTTCGGTGATTGAGTTGAATCGGAGCGATTGGACCTATGACACAAGAAGAGAAACGTTTGGAGCAATCGCGCACGCGCGAAAAATACTGGAAACGCTGGGGCCCTTACCTGAGCGAACGCGCCTGGGGCACGGTCCGTGAAGATTATTCGCCCGGCGGCGGCGCCTGGGATTACTTCCCCCACGACCACGCGCTGTCGCGGACCTATCGCTGGGGCGAAGACGGCATCGCGGGCATCTGCGACCGCCACCAGTTGATCTGCTTCGCCGTCGCGTTGTGGAACGGGCGCGATCCGTTTCTGAAAGAGCGACTGTTCGGTTTGGCCGGCCCGCAGGGCAATCACGGCGAGGATGTGAAGGAGTATTATTTCTACCTCGACTCGACGCCGACGCATTCGTACATGAAGTTCCTGTACAAATACCCGCAGGCGGCCTTTCCTTACCAGCAACTGGTCAATGAAACCGAGCGGCGCGGGCGCAAAGAGACAGAGTATGAGCTGCTCGACACGGGCGTGTTCGATGAAGACTGTTATTTCGATGTGTTTGTCGAATACGCTAAGGCCGATGTCGAAGATATTCTGATTCGCGTCAGCGCGATCAATCGCGGGCCTGACGCAGCACGGCTCGAACTGCTGCCCACCATCTGGTTCCGCAACACGTGGGCCTGGGGCGCTGATGAACGCCGCCCGCGATTGCGACGCGAAGACGCCCTGCCCGATCTTCCGGTCATTCGGTTGCGCCATTTCGAATTGCCTCTGCGCTGGCTGATCTGCGCCCAATTGCCCGATGGCTCGCCCGAACTGCTCTTCACTGAAAACGAGACCAACTACAAACGGCTTTACGGCGCAGACAACGGCTCGCAGTTTGTCAAAGACGGCATCAACGATTATGTCGTGAACAGTGCGCGCGGGGCCGTGAACCCACAGTGGGTGGGCACGAAGGCTGCGGCTCGCTATCGCCTGGACATCGGCGCGGGCGAGACAGCGACAATCAAACTGCGATTGACCACGAATAGCCCCAACGCCGAGATGCTCGGCGAAGAGTTCGACGGGATCTTCACCGCGCGCCAGCGCGAAGCCGATGAATTTTACGAGAAGATTCAGCCTGCCAATGCGAGCGAAGATGCGAAGCGCGTGCAGCGACAGGCGTTCGCGGGGATGTTGTGGGGCAAGCAGTATTACTTCTACGACGTGCGGCGGTGGCTGCGCGGCGATTCGGCTCAGCCCGATCCGCCGCCGAGTCGCCGCAAAGGCCGCAACAGCGATTGGAGACATCTGCACAACGAAGACATCATCTCGATGCCGGACAAGTGGGAGTATCCGTGGTACGCGGCCTGGGACCTGGCGTTCCACTGCATCCCGCTGGCCCTGGTTGATCCGGAGTTTGCGAAAGAGCAACTGATCCTGCTCGTGCGCGAATGGTACATGCATCCGAATGGGCAATTGCCCGCCTACGAGTGGGCGTTCGGCGATGTCAACCCGCCGGTTCACGCTTGGGCGGCGTGGCGCGTCTACAAGATCGAGCAGCGGCAGTGGGGCAATGCCGACCGCCTGTTCCTCGAGCGCGTCTTTCACAAGCTGCTGCTCAACTTCACGTGGTGGGTCAACCGCAAGGACGCCGGCGGCAACAACGTCTTCGAGGGCGGATTCCTCGGCCTGGACAACATCGGAGTCTTCGATCGCAGTGCGAAGCTCCCCACCGGCGGTCATCTTGAACAATCGGACGCGACGAGCTGGATGGGGATGTATTGCCTGAACATGCTGGTCATCGCGCTGGAATTGGCCAAAGAGAATCCGGCTTACGAAGACGTGGCGTCGAAGTTCCTGGAACACTTCGTCTACATTTCGCGGGCGATGAACAACATCGGCGGGCAAGGCATCGAGTTGTGGGATCGGCGCGACGGGTTTTATTACGACGTGCTGCTCCTGCCCGACGGCCGGAGCTTTCCGATGCGCGTGCGCTCGCTGGTCGGATTGATCCCGTTGTTCGCGGTTGAAAACCTGGATTCCGAAGTGGTTGATCATCTGCCGGGGTTCAAGCGGCGGATGCAATGGTTCATTGACAACCTGCCCGAATTCGGCGACTACATCGAGACGATGACCACGCCGACTGGAATCCAGCGGTTTCTCTCGCTCGTCAATCGCAACCGTCTGAGGCAGGTTTTGAAGGTGATGCTCGACGAGAACGAGTTCCTGTCGTCATACGGCATCCGCTCGCTGTCGCGATTTCACCGCGACAATCCGTATCGTTTGATCGTCGAGGCCGTCGAGCACCGGGTTGATTACGAGCCGGCCGAATCGCGCACCGGCTTGTTCGGCGGCAACTCCAACTGGCGCGGGCCTGTCTGGTTCCCCGTCAACTACCTGATCATCGAGTCGCTGCAGAAATTCCACGAATTCTTCATCCACGATTGCGACCACGACGACTTCGAGGTCGAATGCCCCACGGGATCGGGACGGATGATGAATCTGTGGGACGTGAGCCAGGAGTTGTCGCGCCGCTTGATCAAACTCTTCTTGCGCGACGAGCAGGGAAGGAGACCGGTTTATGACGAGGTCGAAAAGTTCCAGCGCGACGAGCATTGGCGCGACCTGATTCTCTTCTACGAATACTTCCACGGCGACAACGGCACGGGGCTGGGCGCGAGCCACCAGACCGGGTGGACAGGATTGGCGGCGAAACTGATCCAGCAGGTCTACACCGAACAACGCACGAAGCCGACCGGATTGCTCGATCCGAAATTTATGGTGGAATTGAAAGATTGTCCGTAATCAGCTTGCGTTGTTCACGGCCTCCGCCAGCTTCTCGCTCTTGATCGCCAGGTGCGAATCGCTCCAGACCGCGCGCCCGTTGCGCACGATGATCGCCTGCGGCGATTCGTGCCGGACTTCGACCAGACGGGCGAGCGCGTTGCTGGCCGCGCGCGCCTTCTGCACGACGATCACGTAATTGCGCACCGCCGCGCTCGCCGGCGACCCTAGATATTTCTGGAATTCACCGAAGGCGCGGCTGCTGATTCCGCAAGTGATGCTGTGTTTGAAAAACAAGACTGGCTGCTGCTCGCTCGACTTCAAAGCCTCGGCGAGCGATTCCGTTGAAACAATCTCCTGGTACTGCGTCATCATTGCTCCGTTTCGCTTCACCGCGCCGAACATTCCGGCGTCATAGAGCCGGCGGTCCATCCGCAGCCGCCTGCGTTCCGCTTGCAGCGTCATCACGCGCGAATATAGCCGCGCAGCGTCTTTTCGCCCGCCGGGCTCCAAATGCCCGCGCTCCTTGAACACGGCCAGCAGGTGGTCGTC
>Ga0247727_10002627_pt1 | contig 40758 bp, 35 predicted proteins | sample WisWelCaveWW1625_FD_202498 | JGI IMG/M metagenome (GOLD analysis project Ga0247727, IMG submission 202498) | Biofilm microbial communities from Wishing Well Cave, Virginia, United States - WW16-25 | ecosystem: Environmental > Aquatic > Deep subsurface > Groundwater > Cave microbial mat | place... | reverse complement strand
ACACCTCACACTCCTGCAAGTGCGCTTCGACCTCGATCGCCATCTTCTGGGTCAGGCCCATGACGGCGTAATCGGCTAGAAGCGACTGGCATTTTTGATGGTCCATGCCTAATTCTCCTCATCCGTCTCGACGGTATGGGCGGCAAACAGGGCGACAATGTCCGACAACAGACTTTTGACGAAATTGCGCACCCTGTCTCTGGAACGCCCCTTGGGTCTCGTCGTCCCCTCGCTCCCGGGATTCGCCGCGAATCCAGTGTCGGAGTGGCTTTCTTCCCCGGGCGACTGATAGATCAGGCGGCGGCTGGCCTCGAGTTCCGCCGCGCGGCAGATTTCCCCGATTCCCAGACCCGCCACGAGCAGCCGGCAGATTTCCTCCTGCAGAGGGGTGCGTCGAGGCAACGGCACCTGCCTTTCGGCCATCATAGCCATCAATACGGCGGCATACCGCGCCTTATTCACGAGGTTCGTGTTGTCTATCGTAGTCTTGGAGCACCGCAGCTGAACCGCGATCTCCTGCGCCGTCTTCCCCAGGGTCTGCAGCCGCCAGACCTCTCGATCGAATTCCGGCATGCTGGCGATGATACGATGCGCCAATTCCTCCCGACGCCGCGCCTCTTCCACGTACCGGGCTTTCGCCGCTTCCTTCTCCAGCAAGACCCGCTCCGGAGTCAGACCATCCGTCTCCGGCGGCGCGGTGCGTTTCGACTGCGCGGTCAGGGCCGGCACCGGGACCTCCAGACGATCGCTGCGCTTCGATGAGCGATCGGACTCCCCCCCGGCCTCGAACCAATTCCTGCGCCGCACCTCGTACATCACGATCTTCAGGAAAGTGTAGAACCTGGCCTCCTGACCTTCCGGCGGAAAGCCCGGCCTCGAACCCCACCAAAACCGCGCGACGGGCGGCTGGCCTTCGCCAGAGGGACCCGGGGCCGCCGGGCTGCTGAGCGGCGTGGCGTGCCGCGCGGGTACCCCCTGGGCAGTGGCCTGCGAGGATGTCGAGGCAGAGCGGCCGAAGGCGGCTTCGAGGTAGGCCACCGCGTCCGCTTCGCTGATGAGCGCTTGGGCGACTGCCGTCCGTTCCTGGGCATCCTGGGAGCCCTGCAACGGGGATTTCGGAGGGGTGTGGATGAAACGGTGATAGGCCTCCGCAAGGTACGCGTCCACCGCCACGCGGTGGGACGGGACCCGCGTGGCGCGGGCCATCCGCATGGCGACTGCGACCAGTTTGCCGTAGTCGTCTGGTCCAAGCAGCGCCTCCAGGCGCGCGTGGTTGCAGTGGGCCAGCGACACGACGGCGTCAAGGCACTTCAGGAACTTCCTGTTGTGCCGTTCCGGCGGGAAGGGGCCGTGCGTATCCCACCAGATTTCAGCAGCGGACGAAACCTCGGCGGTGTCGGTCGGGGGAGAGTGAACGAAGCGGTCAAACGCCGCTTCGAGGTTGACCGCGGCCGCGGCCGCGCCCGAAGGCTCGTAGCGCTCCTGAGCCCACGCCCGGGCGACCGCGACCAGGGTCGAGTATGCAGCTGGCTCAACGAGCAACTTGAGGCTTCGGTGGCAGTCTGCCATCACCCCTCCCGTCCGCGTTGCGCCGTGCTACCTCTTATGACTGACTGGCGTCCAGGTTCGCACGCGCGGACCCGTCACGCGCCGCGGACAACGAATGCTCGCACACAAGTTACGGATTCTAGACGAGTTTCACAGGAATGGGTGTGCAGCCGACATGCAACGACCTCGAGCGTCCTCGAGGGACGCCACGACGTGGACATTTCGCCGTCGGCAGCTGTCCAAGGCTTCCCGAAGCAGGTTCAACGCGAACTGGTCTCCGACGCCGGTCACGAGGCCATCCGTAACCCAGATCCGCGGCCGCGGCTGTCGTGCCAGCCAGTCAAGTGCCGGCCCGTCCACGATGTTGCCTGACCCTGCTGGAGGGTCCAGCAAGTGCCCCCCCGCCGCACGACCGGCACGGGCCACCACCCTCAAGACTCCGCCGTCGCCATCGCCGCTGTAGGTTGCGATGTTCGCCCCCGGCACGGCGGCGATGAACTTGGCGACAGCGATCGAATCGTGCGTCATGCTGCTGCTGTAGTCGATGAGGATGGTCGGCCCCGGAGTTCGCGGCCGGTCTTTTCTGAACACACGCTGATCGAGCAGAAGACGGTGCAAGGCCAACGGAACGAACCCCCATGACGCTGATGACACGCGGCGTCGAACACCTGCTCCCGCGCGGCGCCCGAGGAAGGGCGACTCGATCCGCAGGCGACCCCAGGATCCCATTTCACCTTCGGGCTGACTCAGTGGGGCGTCCAGGGCCCCCACGGGCAGGGACAGCCCGGACTCGCGACTGGCCAACAGGATCGACAGCATTTCCCGCATCCACTTCGAGACTCGGATGGTCGTCGAGAATCGTCCCGGCGAATCAGCGACCATCGCTGAGGCGCTCTCGGCGACGGCCAGGTAGCCCTCGTAGTGGGACCGAACGTCGCTGTCCGCCACGAACAGGGTCTTGATGACCGCGATGGTCGCCTCGAAGTCGCCCGTTCCCGCGAGTCCGAGGAGCCCGAGAGTCATCGACTCTGCGTCCAACGAGAGGTCGGGCATCTCCCGGAGGAAACCGTCCGCGACCTCGGTGAATACCGGAGCTCCCAGGTCGATCCCCGCAGCGCGCAGGAGCCAATGAACCCGAGCCTCTTCGACCCACTGAACGATGTCGCCCCTGAGACCCCGTGGGACGCGCAGCGAAATCGGCGAATACGCCGCATGCCCCAGCTCGTGCTGCCTGATGCGGCGGTCGCGGACCGACGCGCCCATCGGCACCGACATCTCGTGCGCCCGAATGCAGGTGCTGCCACGCCCTTCCCTGATGGTCCACGGCCCCCCGCGGCGACCGCGCAAGACGGCTGGGAACGGAGGTTGATCACCCACCGGCTTGAACGCGCGCCACACGCAGCGCGTCGAGAATGTCGTTGACGTGGTCATCCGGGAAGGTGGCCCGGGCGGCCACCTCCTCACCGACACGGGCACGAAGGTCGGCGAAATGCTTCCAGTGCCGCAGTGTGACATTGCTCGGGAAGCCGCGGGCGCCCAGGGCCGCGTTGCGCAGATCGAGCGGCAGAGACGCAACCGCTTCGGGGTGCGGGCGGTCGATCCTGATGACCGCTTCGAACCGGGCCACGAGCGGGTCGGGCAGGACGTCAGTGTCGCCGTTCATGGTCGCCACGATACGCAGACCCGCGTGCCTCCTGACGGCCTCGTTGGTGGGGAGGTGGAGCGTCGCCCAGGACGGATCGTCGAGGACGGCCAGGAGGAACGTCAACACCTCCTCGGCTGCCTTGTCGATTTCGTCCAGAAGCAGCACTCCTCCCTCCCGGAAGCGGGCGACAACGGGCCCGTCCTTCCAGCGAAACTCCTGCCCCTGCAACACGTAGTGGCCGCGGATTTCGGCGACCGGAAGGTCGGCTGTGCAGACGACGATTCCGATCGGCACGCCGAGCCCCCGGGCCAGGCTGACGCCGGTTGTCGTCTTGCCGGACCCGGCGAGGCCATGGAGTAGCGCACTGTTCACCACCGGGAGCACACGGGACACGAGCGACCAGCAGTCAATTCTCCCGGCGGTGGAGCCGGCCCCGGCCGGACGAGCGACATGCAGGCGGCTCATCTCATGCCCTCAGGAGCGAGCAGCCGGGCGCCGGCGAGCCGAGGCACGGATCCAGGACACGATGCCTGCGAGTCTCCTCGCAGCGCACCTCGAAATGCTCGGCGAGGGCGCCCGCCTCGTCTGCGTCCGAGAACGGCCCCTCCACCGGGAACCAGTCCAGTGGCGCCTCAGCGCCGGAGCACGCCAGCACCCGGAAGCTGCAATCAGACAGGTCAGAAGAGGTCCAGATGCAGAGCTCGGGGGTATCCGCCTCCTCGTCAATAAACCGGCCCATGAGTTCCTTGCACTCTGAGACAAGGTCCTCGGCCAGATCGTCGGCCTGTTCTTCAGTCGACACCGGGCCCGCGACAAGAGCCGCAACGCCCCCCGCCGGCTCCCCACAAGGCACGACCTGGAAGTCGCAGGTAGGCCCCAGCGGATCAGGGTCGACGATGCAGTACGCCCCTGCCGGCTCCGGGTAGACATCGTCCCACGTGTTTGCACCCTCGTCGTCGAGTAGATCGAGAAGTGTCCGACATTCACTCGCGAGATCCTCTGCCAGAATGACCGCCAACCCCCGGAGTGGGAGTGGGCCCTCCACAACCACGGTGTATTCGCTCGCCACCGCCTCCCCACAAGGCACGACCTGGAAGTTGCACGTGAGCCCGAATGGGTCGGCGTCGACAACGCAATACGAGTCCTCGAACGCGGACTCAGCGCCGTCCCAGGAGTCGTCCTTCTCCTCCTCGAAGAGCAGATCCAGGAGTGCCTGACACTCGCTGGCAAGGACCTGGGCCAGGTCCTCGGCCTGACCCGCGGTCGACACCGGGCCGGCAACCAGAGCGGCATAGCCGCTCTCCACCGCGTCCCCGCAAGGCATGACCTGAAAGTTGCAGGTCGGCCCGGATGGGTCGGGATCGACGACGCAGTACATCCGCTCGAAGTTCGAGCTCGACCCGGCCAGCGCCTGCGCAGGAGCGAGGAACACCGCCGCGGCGAGCCCACAAAGCCCGGTGACCAACATCGACCGCACGTGCATGAGATCGGCCTCCAGCCTGGGAGGGCGCCATGTCCGAGCCCGGCACCGCGCCGGGTGTTCCGGCCCTCCTGCCGGGTTTATGACGGCGAGGCCAGACCCCTTTGCACGCGGTCGCGCCCGCCGGCCGCGACGCCGGGGCCGTGCCCCGACCGGCCGGCGCCCCTCCCCTCCCGCTCGAGCAGGGCCCGGGTCCAGTCGCCGAGACACTCCATGGTGGCGCGAAGCCCGTGGTGCCTGCCGTCATTCGCATTACGATGACCAGAGCCTCTCCACGAAAGGGCGGATGGTGTCTCCGAAGTGGCGGTACACGAGGAAAGCCACGAGCGCGATCGCGACCATGCACAGGATCGCGACGGCGAGCGACTTGAGGGTCTTCCAGATCAGCAGGGCGACGAGGGCGAAGACCGCCGGCAGGAGGGCGTGGGTCACGAGGCGCGGCCCCTGCACGTAACGGTCGGCGACCGGCCACCAGAGCAGGATCGCCACTCCGGCCAGGAAGAGAAACGACAGGACGAAGGCCTTCACGGTGGCGCGCGGCGGTAGCGCTGCCGGAGGCGCGCGGTCTCGAAGAGCAGCGCCGAGAGGACGGTCACGAGCGCGACCGCCCCGAGGATGATCACGAGGCGGATGTACGGCTCGCCGTGGCGCATGCGCCCGCCGGCGAACAGCACGAGGGTCCGGACCCATTCGATCGCCCCCAGGAGGAGCGCGGCCTGCCCCAGCCGCGACACCCACGGCCGGCGCGCGGCAAGGCAGGCGACGAGGGCGATCGCGGCGACGACCAGGGGAAGGCTCCCGCTCCTTGGAAAGTGCGCGCCGAGGACGAGCAGGCTGAGGATGACCGGCACGAGCAAAAGGGTGCGGCAGCGGCACGTCCACGTCGGCGCGTGTCTGCAGCGGGCGGGATCGGCTAGCATAAGCACATGCCGTCGTTCGCGGAAGCCCTGCGGGTCCTCAACGACATGAAGGATGCCGGGGTGGTGGAAGACTACGCCGTGGCCGGCGCCATGGCGATGATGTTCTGGGCGGAGCCGATCCCGACCTATGACCTGGATGTCCTCGTGCTCCTTCCCGGAGACGACGCGGCGATCGTGAGCCTCGCGCCGCTCTACGAGTGGGCGGCGAAGCGCGGCTACGCCGCCCGGGCGGAGCATGTGCTTATCGAGGGCGTGCCAGTCCAGTTCCTCCCGGCGCACAACAGCCTCGCCGAGGAGGCCGTTGACCGGGCCGCGACCGTTGAGTACGAGGGCGTGCCCGTCCGCGTCGTCCGGCCGGAATACCTCGCTGCCCTCTACCTGGAGCCGGGCGCACGGACGTTGAAACGACGCGAACGGGCGGCGGCGCTCATGGAATCAACCGCGCTCGATCGTGCCGCGCTCGAAGCCCTGCTCAACCGGTTCGACCTGAAGTTCTGAGACATGGCTGCCCCAGCGAGGAAACGGCCGCGCGCGAGTCCCGAACTCCTGGAGGCCCTGCGCGCGGGCAAGGCCGCGCTGCGCCGGCAGCGTGAACGGCTGGCGCTCCGCGAGAAGGTCCGCATCCTCCTCGAGCTGCAGCGGCTGTGCATGCCCCTGATCGCGCGGCACCGCCCGCTGGCCGAGTGGGAGCGGCCCTGGGAGATCACCCCGTAGTATGGCGTCAGGCATGTCCGGGCGCGGCCGCCCGGGAAGCCGACCCCCCGTCCGCCGGCGAGGCCTACGACGGCCAGAGCCGCTCCACGAGCGGGCGGATGGTCTCTCCGAAGTGGCGGTACACGAGGAACGCGACGAGGGCGATCGCCGCGAGGCACAGGATCGCGGCGGCGAGCGACTTGAGCGTCTTCCAGATCAGCAGGGCGACGAGGGCGAAGACCGCCGGCAGGAGGGCGTGGGTCACGAGGCGCGGCCCCTGCACGTAACGGTCGGCGACCGGCCACCAGAGCAGGATCGCCACCCCGGTCAGGAAGAGAAACGACAGGACGAAGGCCTTCACGGCGCCGCGCCGGTTTCGGGGCCGGGCGCGCGGCGGTAGCGCCGCCTGAGGCGCGCGGTCTCGAAGAGCAGGGCCGACAGGGCGGTCACGAGCGCGACCGTCCCGAGGATGATCACCAGGCGGACATACGGCTCGCCGTTGCGCATGCGCCCGGCGGCGAACTGCACGACGGTCCGCACCCATTCGATCGCCCCCAGGACGAGCGCCCCTTGCACGAGACGCGGCACCCACGGCCGGCGAAAGGCGAGGCAGGCGACGAGGGCGAGCGCGGCCGCGACCAGGAAGAGGCTGCCGCTGCGGAGGAAGTGCGCCCCGAGGACCAGCAGGCTGAGGATGACGGGCGCCAGCAGCAGGAGGCTCACCGGCCGTCCGAATCGGCGCGCCGCAGCACGCGCAGCAGACGGGCGAAGGTCAGGAGCGCCACGGCGTGGAATGCGGCTGTCGCGATGGCCGCAACCCGCAACATTCGCCACTCCGCACCCGGGTCGCCCTCGCCGCGCGCGATGTCGGTCAGGGCGAGGTGGGCCGGAAGCGCCAGCGCCAGCGAAACCCCGCCGAGGATCATGCAACCGACCACCCAGAGTCGCAGCCGAATCATCCGGTGCCCTCCCTCGTGCGGCGCCACCCCTGTGCGCCAGTCACCGCCACGCGGGAACATCCCCCCGTGCGGCACCCACCTCGTTGGCGACCGGGATGATGCGCGCACCCGTGCCGGGTTCACAAGCGCCGGGAGCGCATCCCGCGTACCCGGTCCGGGGGATGGCTCCGGGCCCGCCGGGCTCTCCACATTGCGGCACGAAAAGCGAAGGCCGCACGGGATGGCTAAACAAATGAGCGGTCTTGGGTTGACTCGCGGCGCGATTCGCCGTAAATGACCAAAACAGCGGAGGCCGCCGGCGTCGGGTGCGGTTGCCCGGCGGGGCGGCCTTCGGGCCGGCGGGCGCCGCCGGCAGACACTCGGGGACCAGCGCCATCGATCGCCCGCCGCCATTCCGCGTTCCGCACATCGTCACTCCCACACGACGGGGGAGGGAGGAATCCATGCATCCTCGCCTTTCGCGCCGCCATGCCCGGGGCATGGCCGTGGCGCTCCTTGCGGTGACCGGTCTTCTCGTCCTCCCCGGGCTGCTCGCCCGGGCGGGACGCCAGCAGCGCTCCGGCACCGACGGGGTGATCGACGCGGCCGAGGAGCAGTTCGCGCGCGGGCTGCAGCCGCCGCCGGGGTTCGAGCGGCCGGCGGGGCGGTCGCCGCTGGGAGCGCTGCAGCCGGGGTGGGAGAGCACGCCGGAAAAGCGCGCCAGGAGCCTCGAGACGCCGATCGGGTTCGTCGACCCCCGGACGGTGGACGAGATCCGCCGGCAGGCGCCGCTCGCCGCGGGAGGGCGCGGTCGGGCGCTCGGGCGCGGGAAGCGGGGGGAGATCGGCCCCGGATTCAACGCCCTGCAGATCGACGCCGCCGCGCTCCGCGACCGGACGCCGGATGGCATCGAGGCGGCGCTCGCGGCGCTGGGCGTCAGGGTCCACGGGCGGCTGCTGGAGCGCGGGCTTCTCGTGCGCATCCCGGCGGGGGCGGTGGACGCAGTCGCGGAGCTCGGCTTCGTCGAGGCGGCGATGCCGTGGGACCCGATCTTCCGCATCGACCCGGGCCTCGGGCGCACGCCGATGCTGCAGCGATCGCGGGCCGGCAGCGACGACCTCAGGGTCGTGGTCACCTTCTTCGCCGGGGCCGACATGGCGGCGGCGCGCGCCGACGTCGAGCGCATCGCCGGCCGCGCCCCGTCGCAGTACAGCCTCGACGGCCAGGCCCTCATCGTCGACGTGCACCACTCCCGGGTCGCGGCCCTGGCGCGCCTCGACTGGGCGCAGTACGTCAACGAGGAGCCCGAGCACCTCCTGATGGACGCCGAGATCCCGACCACGGCGATGGTCGGGAACGTCAAGGACAACCTGCCGTTCCAGCGTCCCTACCACGACGCCGGGGTCGACGGCGGCGGCCTCGACACCAACGTCGACGGCCGGCGTATCAACAACGGCACCGACACGGTGCCGCCGCAGATCGTCGCGGTGACCGACAACGGCATTTCGACCGACTCGGCGCAGTTCGCCCAGACGGCGACCCAGGTGACGACCATCACCGCGCCGATCGGACCGGCGCACCGCAAGGTGCACGCCATACAGAACGTCACCGACACCGGCGACGGCTGCGACGCGCCGCTGTCGGGCGGCGGCACCCACGGCAACGTCGTCGCCGGCGTGGTCGCCGGGGACGCCTCGTCGCTCGGCTTCCGGGTGTCGAAGCACATCTACAACAACCGGCCGCGCGTCGACGGGCTCGACCCGGTCGGCGTGGCCCGCGGGGCGCGCATTCTGATGCAGGACGCGGCGACCTCCACGCAGTGCACCCTCAACGACCTGATCGAGCGCGGCGGCAACGTCACGCCGGGGTCGCTCGCGACCCGCCTGGCGCTGGCCATCTGCCCGCGGTCGGACGGCACCGGGGCGTGCAGCGGCATCGTCGGCGGCGGCGCCGAGGTGCACCTGCACGTGCTGCCGTTCGGCGTGCCCAACTTCGACACCCTCCTGAACAACGTCGGCGACGGCACCTACACCACCGAGGCCCGCGACATCGACGTGTTCCTGGTGAACAACCGCGACTACATGGTGTTCGCGCCGGTCGGCAACACCGGCACGGTGCGGGTGCAGTTCTTCTTCTCGTCGTTCAACAGCCAGGTGCGCAACAAGTACCCCGACCTGTTCGACGGCACGGCGCTCGACAACGACCCGAACTTCCCGAGCCCCCTCCAGGTGGCGCCGCCGGCCACCGCCAAGAACCTGGTCTCGGTCGGCAGCCACTTCCAGGACGTGCAGACGGCGCTGTCGGCGAACGTCGAGGAGAACATCGCCAACTTCTCCGCCAAGGGGCCGGCGACCGCGGGGTCGCTGCGCATGGCGCCGATGATCGTCGGCGTCGGCGCCGATCTCAACGGCTTCTTCTTCGGCCCGAACACCGTGTCGGTCACCGCCTGGAAGAGCCGCGACAACGACAACGTGGCGCCGATCGACGCCGTGCTCGACGAGACCAACTACGGCACCTCCTACTCCTCGGCCGAGATCGCCGGCGTGGCGGCGCTGGTGCGCGACTATGTCGCCCAGGGCTTCTACCCGACCGGGACGCGGGTCGACGCCGACCGGATGCCGAGCCTCTCCGGGGCCTTCGTGAAGGCGGCCATCGCCGCCTCGGCGAACTTCGAGGAGCTGCTCGAGGCCGAATACCCGACGCCGACCGACCGCACCGTGGCGTTCGCGCGCGGCGTGAACCTCGGCGTCGTCGCCGGGCAGGCGCTCGGCGTGTTCGTCAACATGGAGCAGGGATACGGCCGGCCGGTCCTGACCTCGGTCCTGCCGCTGGCGAACTGGCCGCTCGGGAAGGGGATCGGCGCGCCGCAGACGGTCGAGTACCCGGCGGCCGGCCTGCTCGTCTTCGACGATCTGGGCACCGGCGAGCCGACGATCAACAACACCACGCGGACGCAGATCGAGCACACCTTCACGGTCGGGTCGGAGAGCACGCGCCTGGTGCCGAACGGGCCGGGGTCGTCGCGCATCGTCGACCGCGGCCAGCTGCGCCTCGCCATGGCCTATCCCGACCCGCCGTCGATCGCCGGCAGCGCCGGCGCCATCATCAACGACCTCGATCTCGAGATCGAATCGCCGGGGCCGGACAACGACCTCGCCACGACCGCCGACAACCTCCTGTACGACGGCAACGTCTACCAGGAGGGCGGTGTCCGCCTCGGGCAGTGGTCGAAGGCGCGGGCGTTCGCGGCGGCGGACATCGGCGATCAGCGCAACCCTGTCGAGGCGGTGCACCTGTCGGCCGATCCCGACGGCGACGGCGACCCGTCGGACTCGCCCCTCTACACGGGCACCTGGCGGGTGCGCGTCAAGCGCGGCGCCGGCGGCGCGTCGGCGGGCTCGATCTCGGTCCTGACCGGCGCCAACGAGGACGCCGACGGCAGCGGCCGGCTCGAGAACGGCGAGGACACCGACGGCGACGGCGTCCTGGACGCCGACGGCCAGCCGTACGGCCTGGTGATCGCCGGTCCCGTCTTCGGCGGCGGCAGCCAGACCTTCAACGGCTCGTCGCATGGTTTCCCGTCGAGCCGCGCCACCCTCGACCGCAGCCTGTACGGCTGCGCCAGCGAGGTGGCCGCCACCGTCCACGACCCCGGGACGGGCGCCGCGGCGGTGACCGCGGCGGCGATCTTCGAGGTCGTCAACAGGAACGGCGCGGTGGTCGACACCGAGCGCGGCGTCGCCTTCGCGGCCACGACCGCCGACACCTATGCCTCGGCCGCGGTGCCGCTGCGCGAGTCGAGGCCGGCGGCGGTGCCCGACAACGGCATCCTCGAGACCGCCGGCAACACCGCCGACGAGCCCTACTCCGTGCGCCTGCGCTACCCGGACGCGCCGCGCGAGGCGTCGGCGTCGGCGCGCATCTCCTGCGCCCCGAACCTGGTGGCCTGGCGCTTCCAGGTGGAGGGGGAGAACTGGAACCAGCAGGACGCCCTGTTCGGCGGCTGCGACCAGGACCAGTACCTCGACTCGGGCGAGAACCTGATCTACGCGGTCACCTTCGGCAACGGCAACCGTGATCACGACTACACCGACGTGCAGGCGGCGTTGTCGGTCGGCGGGCCGGGCGCGGCCGCGGTGCAGGTCCTGAACTCGCCGCAGAACATCGGCCGCATCCCCGGGGGGCAGATCACCGCGGCGTCGTTCGCGGTGCGCGTCAATCCGGCGGCGCTCGCCGGCATCGCCATCGCCAACCGGCTCGTCGACCTGACCGTCACCCTGCAGTCGTCGAACGGCGACATCCAGCTGCCGCGGCAGACCTTCACGTTCCGGCACGCGCTCAACTCGGACGACGAGCGCTTCCACTTCTCCACCGACTACCCCAACGGCGGGCGCGAGATCCGCGACCTGAACCGCAATCTCCAGATCGACCGGCCGGACATCATCGATCCGTTCACCGGCATCCAGCTGCCGGACGAGGACATCGCCTACTCGACGATGTTCGTCGCCGGCACGGCGGGCGGCCTGGTGACCAACACCCTCGGCGAGGACCTCAACAACAACCTCGTCCTCGACCCCGGCGAGGACGTCCTCCCGAACGGCGCCCTCGATCGCGGCATCCTCAACGCCGCCGGCGGGCCGACCCCGGGTGTCGACAAGGCGCCCTTCACCTTCGACGCGAACAACGGCGGCTTCCTGGGTCTGCGGCATCCGTTCAGCCGGTCGGGACCGGTCGTCCCGGGCGTCGCCTGGGAGTGGAAGCGCAGGGGGCTGTGCGGCTTCCAGACCGCCATTCCGGATGCCAACGGACAGAACGGCTTCCAGAACGACGGCGCCGGCATCTGGCACACCGGCGACGGCGACGCCGCCACTCCGGCCGCGAACGCCAACGCCTGCGACGACCACCTGGTGGCGACGGACCCCGCGACCCCGGCCGGCACCGAGTTCGTGATGGATGTCCTGGTGTCGCCGATCATCGCCAAGGTGCGCCAGGTGGCCGACAGCCGCGGGCTGCCGTACACCGTCGAGTTCCAGCGCTTCGGCATGAACATGAACCACCAGACCGGCGACGCCACCACCGGCGGCAACCTCAACATCGACAACAACGTCGAGGACGACACCGGCAACTGCCTGCTGTGCCAGGAGTTCGATCCGAACTACGGCGGCATCGACTACCAGGTGGCGAACTTCAGGAGCGGCGCCAGCGTCGATCCGGCGAACGCCGGCGACGTGCTGCAGCGCACCTTCGGCCCGCGCATCGATCCGGACGGCTCGACCGTCGGCGGCAACCCGTCGGCGAACGGCGACGAAACCGGCTTCACGGGATTCACGCAGAACAGCAACCCGAACAGCACCTCGCCGATCCCGACCGCGCTGCCCGACCTGCTGCCCCATCCGCTGCCGACCGCGCCGGCCGTCGGCACCTGCGACGGCGGCGCCGCGGACAACAACCCCTGCGTTCCGGGGGATCCCGGCGATGCCTGCGTCACGGGTGGCGGCGTCTGCACCACCTGGACCAACAACGTGGCGGGGCCGGTGCGCAACTTCGACATGACCCTGACGACCTACGAGTCGGGGTACATGTTCCTGATGCAGGGGCCCGGCGCCTCGGAAGTGGCGGCGATCACCCCGTTCGACGTCAACGCCGGCGTGCGCTGGCAGATCGGCCTCGGGTTCTACACCATCGAGACCGCCGCCGGCACCGCCGACTACGGCTTCGGCATCGACGACGTCGTCTTCGAATGGGACGAGCGCCACCCGCTCGACGAGAGCCAGTTCGCCCCGGCGCACACGCCGGCCTGCGCCCGCTTCGGCATGGCCGGCCAGCCGGCCGGGCAGCAGTGCGCCACCCTCATGGCCGACCGGACGGCGCTGTTCGAGTGCGACGAGGGTGTCGTGGTGACCGTCAACGACCCGAAGGTCGCCGGATCCGGCTCGGTGATCGTGAGCGCCGCCTCCGACAGCGACGCGCGGCTGGTGAGCACCGGCAAGGCCACCGCCCTGCACCCGCTGAAGAGCTTCACCCTCGCCGAGGTCTCGCCCGGCCTGTTCGCCGCGACCGTGCCGGTGACCCAGACGCTGAACACGCCGCAGGCCCTCTTCGTGTCGCCCTCCGGCGACACCAACATCGTCTTCTACTACGCCGATCCATTGTGCGACGGCAATCGCAACGGCACCGCGGCGCAGAACGACTTCGACAACCTCGACGGGGACGGCGTGGCGATCGGCCCGGACAACTGCGACTTCGCCCACAACCCGGCGCAGACCGACACCGACCTCGACGGTCTCGGCGACGCCTGCGACAACTGCCCGACCCAGGCCAACCCCACCCAGGCCGACTCGGACGGCGACGGGGTCGGCGATCCCTGCGACCTCGACGACATCGACTTCGACGGCGTCGTCAACGACCTCGACAACTGCGCCGACGTATACAACCCGCTGCAGACGCCCGGAGCCAGCCAGACGGGCGACGGCGACGCCTGCGACCTCAACAACCAGGACCGCGACGGCGACGGCGTCACCGACCGCCAGGACAACTGCGTGCGCACCGCCAACCCGACGCAGCAGAACCAGGACGGGGATCTCATCGGCAACGCCTGCGACGGCGACTGCGCCAACGCCCGCCCGGAGCTGCTGGCGATCGGCTCGTGCAGCCGCACCAGCACGACCGAGTGCACGAGCGACGCCCAGTGCCCGACCAGCGGCTTCTGCGCCGAGAGCCCGACGAGCATCTGCGCGTCCAGCACCCCGCAGTGCACCTGCGTCGCCATCGCCCCCGAGACCTGCCGGCGGCTGGGCGTCGTGAACGACGGCGGCTGCCAGACCGTCAACGACGACGTCGACGCCGACGGCGTCCCCGACAACATCGACAACTGCGCGGTGCTGCCGAACCCGCCGATCATCGCCGGCACGACCCGCCAGGCCGACGCCGACAACGACGGGGTCGGCGACGCCTGCGACTCGGCCCTGCAGATCGACGGCGACAACAACGGCCTGCCCGACGACGTGGTGTCGTTCGGGCTCCTGGTGAACTGCGGCAAGCTCGACCTGCCGAACCTGGTCGTCGAGACGGCGGCCGTGAACGACGTCAACGGCGACGGCGACGCCTTCTGCGACACCGGCGAGAAGTGCGAGATGACGCTGGTGGTCGCCAACGCCGGCGGGCTCGATCTCACCGACGTCACCCTCCACCTGGCGACGTCCGACGCCGACATCCAGTGCGTCACCAGGCCGTCGCTCGCGGTCGGCGCGCTCGCGGCCGGCGCCAAGGTCGACACCGCCGACGTCGGCGGCCAGCGGCTGTTCTTCGAGTACACCGTGTCGCCGACCACCGAGACCACCGTGGCGTCCGAGCCGGCCAAGGCCGACTGGACCCTGACGGTGACGGCGCGCGAGGCGCTCGGGACCAGCAGCAAGGTGGCGTTCCAGACGCTGCTCGATCTCGATCTGCCGATCGGCGCGCCCGTGACCAAGGTCGCCGGTCCCGACAACACCTTCGGGACGGGCGACGACGGCCAGGTGTTCGAGGACTTCGACCTCGATCGCGACGGGCTGAACGGGGTCGAGATCAGCGACGGACGCAACGGCGTCCCCAACGACACCATCGGCTTCACCGTCGGCACGGCGCAGGGCGGCATCAACGCGCTCGAGGGGATCGGCTGCGGCGGTTTCAACGTGCCGCCGCTCGACCCGGGCTGCCACGTCGATCCCGACAACGACATGGACTGGCACATCCACTGCCCGGCCGGCGCCTGCCCGGCGCCGCACGTGGTCGGCTCGACCACCGCCTTCTCCGGCACGCCGGCGGACGGCGCCATGGCCTACTCATTGTCGAACTCGCTGCACTGGGGGCGCCACACCGACACCACCGCCCGGATCGGGGACAGCACGTCGTTCCGGTCGCTGGCGGCGTTCGTCACGGCGGTCAACCTGACGCCGCTGCCGGTCTCCGGCGATCTGCGGTTGAGCTTCTTCCACGTCGCCGACATGATGGACAACACGCAGGCCGACGTCCCGATCGGCCAGGCGCTCGATCGCGGCGACGTGCAGATCCGCGTCGACCTGGACGCCGACCCGCTGGTCGACCAGTGGGGCTTCTGGGACAAGCTGGCGCCGTTCGAGAACGTCTACGATCACATCCCGTACATCTGGAGCCACTACGGGGCCCAGACGACCTACTGCGATCTGACGCCGACCGACACCGGCTCGGCGCCGCCGGCGCCGCGCGGCACGCACGAGACGATGTGCTGGCCGCAGGGGGTGTGGTCGCACTGCGGCAACGCCTGGGGCCTCGATACGACGTTCGGCTGCCCCGGCCCCGGAGAGCAGGGGGCGACGGCCCCGGGGGGCGGCGCCCTCTGGGTGCGCTCGCGCTTCTCGCTCGCCAACTACGTCGGCGCGCGCGTGCAGATCCGCTGGATCGCGTCGTCCTGGGAGTTCGACCTGAACGGCCCGTCCGAGGACTACCAGACCTACGGCCACGGCTGGGAGAACAGCCTCAACGACGACGGCTGGTGGGTGGACGACATCCTGATCACCGGCGCCATCACCGCGCAGGTGTCGCCGACCGCCGACGCCGACGCGGCGCCCGCGGGCACCTGCCCGCTGCCGGCGGCGCAGTGCAACCCGGCCCTCGGCGCCGACCAGGGATACACGCCCGCGCTCGTGGTCACCGACGCCGACGGCGACGGCATCTTCGAGAAGGGGGAGAACGTCGAGTTCAGCGCCGCCGGCACCACCAACCCGGGCGGCTGCGCCAACGGCGTCACCGAGCACCGCTTCCTGCGCGGCGCCCAGGTCGTGCAGGACTGGTCGGCGAACGCCTTCTACCACGAGGGCGTGCAGGCCGACGCCACCTACAAGGCCCTGGCGCGCTGCAACAGCACGCCGGCCTGCACGACGGCGATCGGCGCCAGCCAGACGCTGCTCGTCTATCCGGGCGACGGCACCGACCTGGTGCTGACCGTTCTGCCGCTCGGCGGCGGCAGCGCCAGCGTGAGCCTGACGGCGCGGCCGCAGGCGCCGACCATGTCGGGGTACGACTTCTTCCGCTACACCACGCCGCCGGCGCCACCCCCCGGCCTCGCCGGGGCGATCGTCCTGGCCTGCGATCAGGGAATCGGCGCCGCGATCGGCAGCACGGTCCCGGTCACCGACGCGGCCGTGCCGGGGCCGGGCCAGGCATTCCTCTACTGGGCCGGGCACAGCAGCACGACGGCCGGCTCCAGGGCCGCCCTCGGGCGGCGGACCGACACCACGATTCGCATCGCGCCGGTGAGCTGCCCGTAGGATCGCCCCCGGGCCGGCGCCGCCTCAGCGGTCCTTCCAGGGGTGGCGGAAGACCCGCTCGATGCGCGGGTCGTCGGGGGTGTAGCCGGTGCGCGCCGCCAGGATGCGGCGCAGCTCGCGCTGCGCCTCGGCCGGCAGCATCGGCGTCTCGTGCGCGTCGAGCAGCGTCTTCATCCGCTCGCGCGCCAGCGCCACCTCGTCCTTGCCGCGCCGGCGCCACTCGCCGTACGGCCCGCGGAAGGAGATGCGCGGGAAGTAGGCCTTCCCCGATCTGAGGAACGCGCGCGTCGCCGCCTCGCCGAGATGGTGGCTCGGCGAGTGGCCGACGCGGTGGATGGCGTCGACCATCAGGGTTTCGCGCGACACCTCCATGCCGTTCCGGACGAACGACAGGATGTCGCACATCTCCTCGTCGATCACCATCTGCGGGAACGACAGCGTGTTGCCGTCTTCGAGGATGCCGATGCCGACCAGCAGGTCGCAGCCCGAAAGGGCCGCGGTCATGCCGGTCGCCATGTTCTCGTACGCCGCCTGGATCCCCGGGACCTTGGCGTCGGAGCAGATGCCGCCCGCCATGTACGGCACGCCGTAGAACTCGGTCATCTGCGCGAACGGCAGGTTGAGCAGGATCCCCTCGGGAGAGGCGGTCGACGCCAGGCCGGTCTTCATGTCGAGGGTCTCGGGGCCGGCCGGGTAGATCATCGGCAGGCCGGGCTGGACGCACTGATAGAGCACGAGGCCGCTCAGGAACTCGGCGTTGGTCACCAGGAGCGTCCCCGCCATGGTGATCGGCGCGGTCGCCCCCTGCAGCGGCATCGGCCAGAAGACGATCGGCACCCACGCCCGCGCCAGGGCGATGCACGCCTCGGTCATGGCGTCGTCGTGCTTGAATGGCGACACCGGGCAGGTGACCATCGAGAAGATCGGCCGGTCGCGCTGGCGGCGGCGATCGCCGCCGACGATGTCGATCATCTCGAGCAGGAACGCGACATCCTCCGGGTCCTGCACGCCGCCGACCATCTGGAAGTGCTTCGGCGACCACATGAACGAGACCGCCGCCTCGAACAGGGCGCGGCGATCGGTCGAGGCGTCGGTCGGGAAGACCGTCGACCACACGACCTTGACCGGATCGAGCGCGTCGGCGAGGAGCGTGCTCAGGCACAGGTCGTGCAGCGTCGAGGCGCGGCGCTCGCCGGTCGTCTCGTCGATCGTGAACGAGGCCTGGCCGTCGGTCATGTGGTGCATGCGCTCGCCGTCGATCACCGCGTCGTTGCGGCCGTCGCGCGACGCCAGGACGAAATGGCGCGGCGCCGAGGCGATGCAGCGCTCCACGAGGTCCGGCTTGATCCAGGCGACGCCGCGATCGCGGTCGACCTTCTGGCCGTGCGCCTCGAGGACGTCGAGCGCCGTCCTGTTCTCGTACAGCACGCCGGTCTTCTCGAGGATCTCGAGCGACGCCTCGTGCACGAGGCGCACGTCGTCGGGACTCAGCATGCGCACGACGGGTCGCGAGGGCATCCCAGCCTCCGGCAGCCCGGGGCGCGCGGGCGCCCGGGCGCGTTCGTGCCGCCATCACAGCACGGGCGTGCCGTCGCGGTCAATAGCACGGCGGCATCGGTGTGATGCTGTGATGGCATAACGGCATGGGGCGGCCGCCGCCGGATGCTGTAACGGCTTGCGGAGCCGCATCGCGGCACGTCCGGCGGTCGGACGCGGCGCGCCGACGCGGATCTCGCGCGTCCCGATCGGTCCCGACGCGCCCGCGGCGCCGGTGGGCGACGCCGGGATCTCCACCCCCTACATCGACTCGATCGGGATGCCCACGGCGCGCCGGAGATCGGTGACGGATCGGCCGGCCTCGACGAGGACCGCGGCCGCCGTGACGCGGGCGGCCGCCACCGCGTCCTGGGCCTGCAGGATCTCGAGGGCGCTCCCGAGGCCGGACGCGAACCGGACCTGGCTGATCCTGAGGGCCTGGCCGGCGGCCTCGAGCGCTTCCCGGGCCGGGCCGAGGCGCCGATGCGACAGGACCACGGCCTCGCGCGCCTCGACGACCTCGGTGCGGACGCCCAGGCGCGCCCGCGCCTCCCGCAGGCGGGCCGCCTCCAGGCGGGCCCGGGCGGCGCGCAATTCCCCTGCCTGATCGGGCCGCAGGGTGACCCCGAGGCGCGCGGTGTAGATCGATTGCGCCCCGGTGTCGGAAAAGGTCAGACCCAGAGCGCTCTGCTGCACCTCGAGCGTCACGTCCGGCCCGAACGCGCCCCAGCGCAGGGCGGCGAGACGCGCCTCGGCGGCCGCGACCTCCCGGCCGGCCGCCCGGACTTCCGGCCGCCCGGCCAGGGCCAGGGCCACGAGATCCTCCGGATCCTCCGGTGGCGGGAGGTCGACCGGGCCGAGGCTCGCCTCCGCCGGGAGGATCGGGACGGCCGGATCCAGATCGAGAGTCTCGGCGAGCCGGGCCGAGGCGACGCGATAGACCCGCTCCGCCGTCGCCACAGAATCCTCCCGCCGCGCGGCCTCGGCACGGGCCCGCTGCACATCGACGCCGGGCGCGATCCCCTTCTCCTCGAGGGCGCGCGTGAGCCGCAGGAATTCCGCAGCGTCGTCCCGAGTCTGGCGAGCGAGGCCGACCAGAGCCACCGCGCCGGCGAGCTCGATGTAGCGCGCTGCCGCCTGCGCGCGGGCCCGCTCCAGAACGCCGTCGGCGCCGGCTTCGGCCGCGGACGCCGCCTCGAGGGCCGCCCGGCCGCGGTGATGGATCTCGCCGGGGTTCAGGTTCCAGCGCACGATCGCGCCCAGAAGCGCGGTCTCGAACGTCGCCTCGCCGAGATCGCCGAAGGTCCCCTGGAGCATGCCGTCGGTGTGGCGGGACAGTGCCCCGACGGTCAGGTCGGGCCACCAGGCGGCCACGGCGCTCCGGCGCTCGGCCCACGCCGCGTCCACGACCGATCGCGCGATCCGGGTGTCGAGGTTGCCCGGCGCCACGCGCGCCAGGACATCCTTCAAATCGAAGATCGCGGCGTCCGGAAATTCCGCCCGCAGGTCCCGCACCGGCAGGGCGATCGCGAGCCGCTCCGGGTCCGGTCCCGTGATTGTCGGCGCCGCCGCGGCGACCGCGAGCGGGAGGGCGAGCGCGGTCAGGAGCACCGCCGGGGCGCGCCGCGAGATCACCCTTTCTCCCCCGCGGCGACGCGCATCCCTTCGGTCACCAGACCCTTCCCGGCCGTGATCACGACGTCTCCGTCCGCGAGACCCTCGAGGATTTCGACGACGATGCCGTCGTCGAGGCCGGTTCGAACGGCGACCCGGCGCGCCCGTCCGTCCACGACCACGAACACGTATGAGACCCCATCGTGCGCCAGGAGCGCCGTCGCCGGCAGCGTCAGCGCCTTGTCGCGCCGCTCCAGTTCCAGGGTGACGACGCCGTACATCCCGGGCCGCAGGCGGTGCCCCGGGTTCGGGAGATCGATCTCGGTCTTCATGGTCCGCGTGCCCGGATCGAGGGCGGTGGAGAAGCGCGTGACCGTTCCCAGGAACTCCCCGCCGGGAAGACTGGCGACGGAGAGTCGGGCCGGGGTGCCCCGGGTCACCCGGGGGACGTCCGGCTCAGGCACGTCGACGAAGACGCGCACCGTGTCCATGTTCATGAGCGTGACGATCGGAGCCTGCGCGGAAGTGGTGGCGAGCTGGATCATGGCGCCGGGGTCGACGAAGCGATCCGTGACGACGCCGTCGAACGGGGCCCGGATGCGGGCATAGGCGAGCAGAACCTCGAGCCGCCGCAGTTCGGCCTGCAGCCGACTCAGCGTCGCATCCGCCACGCGCCGCCGCGCCTCGGCTTCGTCGACCTGCTGCGGCGTGACGGCGCCCGGCTCGGCGCTCCGGGTGGCCGCGAGGCGCTCGGCCGTCGTGCGCTGCAGGTCCAGGTCGGCTTCGGCCTGGCGGAGCTGCGCCTCGGCAACCTCGCGCTCGCCGGCCATCTCCGGCACCGCGATCACCGCCAGGAGCTGCCCGCGGCGCACGGGGTCGCCGCGATCGACGGCGATCCGTTCCAGGTAGCCGGCGGTCTTGGCGAACAGGATCGCCGTCTCCATCGCTTCGACCGTGCCGGGCGTCTTCAATGTGCGGGTCAGCGTGCGTCTCTCGGGGCGCACGGTCGCGACGGTGAGGGGCCCGGGCGTCTCGCGTCCGTCCCGATCCCCGTGGACGCCGCACGCGGGCAGCGCCGCCAGGGCGGCGAGAATGAGCGCGGTGCGGCCGGATAGCGCGAGCGCGCCGTCGGGAAAGAAGCGAGGTCTCACGCGGGGCGCTCCCGGCGCGCCTTCAGGATCAGGTAGAGGGCCGGAACCACGAACAGCGTGAGGACAGTGGACACTACGAGGCCGCCCACCACGGCCCGCGCCAGGGGCACGTTCACCTCGGCGCCGCGGCCGATCCCGATCGCCATCGGCAGCAGGGCGATCACGGCGGCCGCCGAGGTCATCAGGATCGGCCGGAGCCGGGTCGCGCCTGCCTCCACGACGGCACGCCGGAGGGGCGCGCCGTCGCGTCCGAGCCGGTTGGCGAACTCGACCAGGAGGATCGAGTTCGACACGGCGATCCCGGCCATGAAGACGACGCCGAGCACCGACTGGATGTTGATCGTCGTTCCGGTGAGGAGGAGCGCCCCCACCACGCCGACGATCCCGAGCGGCACGGCGAACATGACGATGAACGGGTCGAGGAACGACCGGAACTGGGCCACCATGACGAGGAAGATCAGCACCACTGCGAGGAGGAATCCGAACCCCAGGCCTCCGAACGATTCCTTCATCGACGCCACCTCGCCCCGCATCCGGACGAAGTACCCCTCGGGGAGATGCGGCCGGATCTCCCTGGCGATGCGGGCCTCGATCTCCGCCGCGACGCTCCCCAGGTCCCGGCCGTCGACGTTCGCGAACACGTCCGTGACCCGGGTGATGTTGTGGTGGTTGATCTCCGCCGGCCCCGTACCGCGCCGGATCGAGGCGACGTTCCTGAGCGGCACCGGCCGGTCCTGCCGGTCGCCCCGGATCGGGATGTCTTCCAGCGTCTCCATCGATCGGATGTCGTCCTCGGCGTACTGCGCTCCGATGAAGTAGTGGTTGCCGTTGCGCTCGTCGATCCAGAAGGCGGGATCGAAGTTGATCGAGGAGTTCAGGGCCGTGACCACGTTGGTGACGACATCCTTCGGCGTCAGGCCGACGTACGCCGCGCGGGCCCGGTCAATGTCGATCTCCATCGTGGGGTAGTCGATCTTCTGTTGGATCCGCACGTCGACCGTCCCGGGTACGCCGGCCACCAGGGCGCGGATCGTCTCGCCGATGTCGTGGGCCACGTCGAGCCGGTTCCCCTCCACCTGGATGTCGATCGGCGACGGCAGGCCGAAGTTGAGGGCGGCCGTGATCAACCCCCCGGTGTCGAAGGAGAACTCGACCGCCGGGAAGCGTCGCGCGAGTTCGCGCCGCACGAGGCGCACCGTCTCCAGAGCCGACGCCCTCCGGTGCTCGGCGAGTTGCACCAGGAGGAAAGCGTCCATGGGCCCGGAGTTCGGCGTGTAGGCCGCCGGCCAGTCGTTCAGTACGCCGATGTTCGTGATCAGCATCTGCAGGTCCGCCGCCGGCACGACCTCGCGGATCGTTCTCTCCACCGCGACGCACAGCTCCTCGGTCTTCTCGAGGCGGGTCCCGGACGGGGCGCGGACGCGCAGCATGAACTGGCCGGCGTCGACCGCGGGGAAGAGCTCCGTGCCGATCCACGGGATCGCGGCCAGGGCAGCGAGGAAAAGCGCCAGGACCGCCCCGAGAAGGCGGCCGCGCCGATCGAGGGCCTTCTCGAGGGCGGCGGCATAGGCGGTCCGGATCCTGTCGAAGGCGCGCTCGAAAAAGGACGCGGCCCGCTCCTCCGCCGTCCCGCCGCGCAGGAAGCGGGCGCAGCCGGCGGGCACGACGGTCATTGCCACGACGTACGACGCCAGCATCGAGAAGGCGACGGCGAGCGCCAGGGGCCGGAACAGGTACTTCCCGAGGCCGGAGAGGAAAACGATCGGCGCGAAGACGACGACCGTGGTGAGCGTGGCGACCAGGACCGGCATCGCCACCTCCCGGGCGGCGTCGCGCGCCGCCTCCCGCGGTGTCTTGCCCATCTTCCGATGACGCACGGTGTTCTCGAGGACGACGATGGTGTCATCCACCAGGCGGCCGATCACCAGGGCCAGGCCCCCGAGGGTCATCGCGTTCACCGATTCGCCGGTGGCGTAGAGACCGATGAACGCCGCCAGGGCCGACAGCGGGATCGCCAGCGAACTGATCAGCGTGGACCGCAGCGACCCGAGGAAGAGCAGGACGACGAGCGCCGCGAGGAGCACGCCCAGCGCCGCCTCGCTGACCAGCGCGGCGATCGCATTCCGGACGTACACCGACTGGTCCATGATCACGTCCAGGGAGATCCCCTTCGGCAGTCGCGACAGGATGCCTGCGGTCGCCTCCCTGACCCCCTCCACGATGCGGATCGTGTTGGCCCCGGGCTGGCGGTAGATCGGGATGTAGACCTGCCGCCGGCCGTTGATACGCACGATGTTGGTCTGGATCTGGTGCGCGTCCCGCACCTGCCCGACGTCCTTGAGGAAGACGGGCGCCCCGTTTTCGATCTTCACCGGGATGTCGTCGAGCTGCGACACCTGCGGCACCATGCCGTTCGTGCTGATCAGGTAGTGCTGGTCGCCGAGCCTGGCGTCCCCGGTCGGGATGAAGACGTTCGACGCCCGCAGGGCCGCGACCACGTCCATCGGCGCGAGGTTGCGTGCCTGCAGTCGATCGGGATCGACGTACGCCAGGATGCGCCGCAGCTTTCCGCCGTAGACCGCCGGGGCGATCACGCCGGTGATCCCCTGCAGGCGGTTGCGGAGGTCGAAGTAGGCGATGTCGTAGAGCCTCGTCTCGTCGTGCTGCGCCGACGACACGGAGAGAAGGCACAAGGGGATCGATGCCGTCGGGTCGAACGGCATGACCATGGGCGGGATCGTGCCGGGCGGGAGATAGAACAGGTCCGACATGGCGTAGGAGGTGACCTGGGACATGGCGCTGTCGGGGTCGATGTCGTCGCGGAAGAAGTTCTTCACGATCGACACACCCAGCATCGCCTTCCCCTCCTGCCGCGCGATGCCGTTGCTCTGCCCGGTCCAGCGCTCCAGCCGGGACATGATGTCCCGCTCCATGACCTCGGGAGGCATCCCCGGGTAGAAGGTCACGACCTGGACGGCGGGGACCGGGAAGATCGCCAGCAGGTCCACCGGAATGCGGGCAAGGCAGGTAACGCCGAGCACCAGGACGGCGAGCGCTCCGACGGCCACCGCGTGCGGGTTCCCGAGCGCGCGCTCAACCACGGCCGGCGCTCAGGAGCGGACCATGCGGAGCATGGCTTCCTCGGGGAGATCGGACACCAGGGCGTAGAGCAGGTCCCGCTCCGTCCAGGCAAGCACGCCGACCCCCTTGTGGTGCCCGCAGAGGAAGCGGCGGGAGCCGACCTCCATCGCCCGAAGCCGCCCGAGCGCCAGCCCGCCGGCCGGCATCTGGAACAGCGACACGCGCCGGTCGCCGCTGCGCCAGAGCCAGAGGGCGACGCGGCGGTCGGCCAGGGTGCACAGGCGGCCGCCCAGAAGATCGCCGTCGCGGAGGTCAGGGGGCGGCACCGCGAAGTCGACCCTGGCGGCGAACCAGCGCGCCACGGCAATCGGATCCTGCGAGACGAACTCCGCCGGCACCGGGTTGCTCGCATAGAGAAGGTGGTCCTCGGCCAGGGATCGGACGAACGAGCCGTCGCGGGTCGCCTCGCGCCAGAAAAACAGCGCCGCGAGAGAGCCCGACGCCAATCCCATGACCAGCATCGCCGCCGTGAGGCGCCGCCGCTGCGCCCGCAGGTCGACGCCAGCCCGGGCCCGGGCCAGGGTGGCGAAAAGGCGCTCGCGAACCGGCAGGGGAGCCTCGACCGGCGGCAGGCCTTCACGCAAAGCGCGCCGCCAGTCGCGGCCGGCGTCCTGCCATGCCCGGCAGGCGGCGCAGGCGCGCAGGTGTCGGTGGGCCGCCTCGATCTCCCGGGAGAATTCCGTGGGCGCCGGCGATGCGCCGAGCAGGCTCCGGGTCGTGAGGCAGTCCATCGGCTTCGTGTCCACCTCAAGCCCCCGTGCCGCGATCGCGCCTCAGGTGCGCAAGGCGATCGCGCAGGCGCTGCCGGCCGCGCGCCAGCCGCGACGCCGCCGTCCCGACGGGACAGCCGCAGAGATCGGCGATCTCCCGCAGCGCCAGCCCCTCGATGTCGGCCAGCAGGACCGCCAGCCGAAACTCGTCGGGAAGCTCGGCGAGCGCCTCTTCGATCTCGCGTCCGTCACAGGCCCGGAGGAGCGCGGCCTCGGGGCCATCGTCGAAGAGCGACTTCGCATCGTCCGGCAGCGGGTCCTCGCCGGCGCGGTCCGCATAGTGGTTCAGGAAGGTTCGGGTCAGGATGCGGACGAACCAGGCGCGCGCCGCGGCCGGCTCCCGGAGTTGATGGAACCTCTCGAAACCGCGCAGGACCGCGTCCTGAAGGAGATCCGCGGCGGCGTCCCGATCCCGCGTGAGCCGCAGCGCCAGACCATAGAGAACGTCGAGATGGGGCAGGAGGGCCTCTTCGAAGAGACCGGGACTCGAGGGCCTGCCGGCCAGGGCGCGCCAATCCGTGCGTCGCTTCACCATACCCCCCCGTATCTGATGGTAAAGACAGCCGCCGCAGGCGATCTTATCCCGGTCACCCTCCCACGCCCGGGCGAGCCGGCCGCCTCGGCGCTCCGGGCAGAAGAGGGAGATCGGGGGTATCCTGTCCGCCGGTGCAATGAACGGCGGCTACACCATCGGACAACTGGCGCGCGCAGCCGGCGTTGCGACGTCCACGGTGCGCTTCTACGAGAAGCACGGGCTTCTTCGGCCGGATGCGCGCACCGACTCGAACTACCGGCTCTACCGTCCCGGCGCGCTGGAGCGCCTGCTCTTCATCCGAGCCGCCCAGGCCAACGGCTTCACGCTGCAGCACGTCGGTCATCTGCTGAGCCTTCGCGACGGCCGGACGGCCCCCTGCCGGGAGGTGCAAAGCCTCATCGAAGAGCGCCTCGCGGACGTGGGGAACCGCCTCCGGCAGCTCGCTCACTTGAAGCGGGTGCTCCACGCCTCTCTCGCAAAGTGCCGCAGGGGAGAGCGCTCAGGAAAGTGCAAGGTGATGGACGGACTGGAGGTTAGCGCTACCGTCCGTGCGAAGATCCGAAAAAATCCTTGACCTTCAACCCGGGTTCAAGGCCCAAGGTCTCGCATGGATGGCAGTCGTGCCGTTCAATCACGGTTCCGGCGACCGACTTCCTGTCATCCTTGGAGGATTCAACCATGAGGAGAAAAGCGCACTGGACGCTGGCCGTACCCGCCCTGATCCTGGGCTCGGGGTTCTTTGTCCTCTCCCCGGCCTCGGTGAATCCGACGCGACCCGACTGCCCCGGCACCATCGTGTGTCCCATCAGCGGCCGCGTCGTCTGCATCGACCACTGCCCGCTCCGGGCCAAGGAGTCGGACGCAAGCAGCAGGCCCGCCTGCTGCCGCAAGGCGGGCGCGGCGGCCACCGCCCTACCGTGACCGCTCTCTGTCCCCTCGCGGGGAAGCCGGGGAGCCCCGTCCCGATCATCACCGTCCGGAGCCTCGTCCGCCGCCAGGTCGCAGAGCCGATCGAAGGGGATCGCTGGTTCTTCTGCTCCTTGCCCGATTGCGCCGTCGTGTACTTCAACGCCGGAGGCAGGGTGTTCACCAAGGACGCACTCGAGGTCCGTGTCGGCCTCAAGGAGAAGGTGGCGCCGAGACCCGTGTGCTACTGCTTCGGCCACTCGGTCGAGAGCATCCGCGAGGAGATCGCACGCACCGGCCGGAGCACTGTGGCGGCCTCGATCACGGACATGGTCGCCTCGGGCGAGTGCCGCTGTGAGGTCCTGAACCCGAAGGGGACCTGCTGCCTCGGCGACGTCCGCAAGGTCGTCGGGGAAACCCTCGCCCCATGAGGATGTCCGGAGCGGGATTGACTCTGACAGGAGCGCTCGCGGCCGGTCTCGCGGCCTCGGCCTGCTGCCTCGGCCCGCTGGCGCTGGCGATCGCCGGCATCGGCGGAGCGGCCTCTGCTCTGGCCCTCGAGCCGTTCCGTCCCTACCTCCTCGTCCTGACGGCCGCTCTACTTGGTACCGCGTTCTACCTGACGTACCTGCGGCCGACCGCCGGCTGCGCGCCGGGAGAGGATGTGTCGCGACCGTGAAGCTGAAGCTCAAGTGGACGAAGGGCGTGCTCGACTATGACGTGAGTCTGGGGAGGAAGGGAGGCCGATGTGACCTATGATCCGGGCGAAACCAGCCCCGAAGCGATCGCCGACTCGGTCTCGGGGACCGGCTTTGAGGCGACGGTCAAGACGAAGGACGATCCGGACGCCGGGAAAGGTCGCTGAGAGCAGCGGAGGCGGAACCATGGCATGGATCGAGGTCATCGACGAGCGGGAAGCTGATGGAAACCTGCGGAAGGCCTACGCGGCGGTGGCGTCCGCGCGGGGTCAGGTGGCGAACATCCTGAAAGTGCACAGTGTCGCGCCAGGCGCCCTGACCGCGCATCTCACGCTCTACCGCACGCTCATGTTCGGGGGGACGGACCTCTCCCGCCGGGAGCGCGAGACGATCGCCGTGGCGGTATCGGCCGCCAACGGCTGTCATTATTGAATCGAGCATCACGGAGAGGCTCTCCGTGCGCTCGGATCCGATCCCGCCGGTGTCGCAGCGCTGATTCGGGACCCCGCCTGCGCGCCTCTCGAGCCGCGCGCACGGGCGCTTGTGGACTACGCCCTGAAGCTGACCCTGGCGCCGCGGCAGGTGAGGACGCAGGACGTCGCCGCCCTGCGGGAGCAGGGATTCACCGACGCGGCCATCCATGCCGCCGCCGCGGTCACCGCCTACTTCAACTTCGTGAACCGGATCGCCCTGGGTCTGGGGGTGGAGCTCGAGCCCGGGAGAGGCGCGCCGCCGGACCAGGGAGCCGCGGGGTGAGCGTCCTCGCCTGCCTGTACGCAGCGGCGCTCCTCGTCGCCTGGGCCAACGGGGCCAACGACAGCTTCAAGGGGGTCGCGACGCTCCATGGCAGCGGCACGCTCGCATACAGGCCCGCGCTCGTGTGGGGCATCGGGGCCACGTTGTGCGGATCCCTGTCGGCGATCCTGCTCGCGGGCGACCTGGCGCGGCGCTTCGCCGGGGCCGGGCTGGTGGAGGAGGGCGTGGCAGCGGACCCGAGGTTTCTGCTCGCGGCGGCCGCGGGCGCCGCTGTGACCGTTCTGGTCGCCACCTTCTGCGGGCTTCCGGTCTCGACCACGCACGCCCTGACCGGCGCGCTCGTGGGGGCGGGGATCGTCCTGGCCGGGCCGGCCCAACTGCACTACGCCACGCTGGGCCTGACCTTCCTCCTGCCCCTGCTGTGCTCCCCGATCGCCGCCGCGCTCTTGGCAGCATCAGGGTACGTGGCCTTCAGCGGGCTGCGGCGGAGGATCGGAGTCACGCAAGAGCTGTGCGTCTGCCTCGGCGGCGTGGAGCAGGTGGCGACCTCGATACCCGGAAGCCGTTCGGCGCTCCTCTCGAGCGGAATGGTCGTCTCGATCGAAAGCCTCGAGCGCTGCGAGCGGCGCTACGGGGGGCGGGTTCTCGGCATCGGCGCCCAGATCCTCATCGACCGGCTGCACCTGCTCACCGCCGGGGCCGTCTCCTTCGCCCGCGGGCTGAACGACACGCCGAAGATCGCGGCCCTCCTGGTCGCGGCGCAGGGATTCGGACTGGGCGGCGCCGCGACCCTGACCGCCCTTGCCATGGCGTTCGGCGGCCTCCTCGCCGCACGCAAGGTCGCGCGCACGATGTCGTTCGGGATCACCCCCATGAGCCACGGTCAGGGGTTCACCGCGAACCTCGTGACCGCGGCCCTTGTCGTCCTGGCCACGCCGCTCGCGCTGCCGGTGTCGACGACGCACCTCGCCTGCGGATCCCTGTTCGGCATCGGAGCGGTCACCGGCGAGGCGCGCTGGAGGACGATGGCCGGCATCCTGTCGGCGTGGGTGATCACCCTGCCGCTGGCCGCGTTCCTGGCTGCCGGGACCGCCGTGGCGGCCGGCCTGCTGTGGTGAGTGATCCGATGCCGGCGGGAGCGATCGAACCGGAGCACCGCGATTCAGGTGTCCCATGGAGGGGCCGGGCGGCTGTCGAATCCGCCGCCCGATCCGAGGCGCAGGTTCGCTAGAATGCGGGCATATGTCTTCCGCTGATCGGAGTGCCGCGTGATCGATCACCTGTCGCCGCGCGAGGAGGAAGAACTCGCTGCCGCGCTGACCAGGGGCGAGGCCTGGCCGCGGGCCCTCGCCTGCTTCGCGGACGGGCCGCGCCTGCTCCTCGGATGGGATCGCGCCCTGGGCGAGGCGGAGATCGCCCGCCGTCTTGGCGCCGACACCGCCGCCGTCCACGAGGTGCTCGAGCGGGCCGGGCGCTGGTGCGCCGCGCACGGCCTGCACCTCATGTCGTACGCGGGCGAGGGTCCGGGCGCGGACCCGGTGGGGGAGACCCGGTGGTTCATGGCCGTCGGGTGAGCGCGCCGGGACTGGCTTCTGCGCCACGATCCGGCCGGGTGCCGGACGCGACTGATCGATACGGCGCGATGCGGATGACACCGGAGGAAGCGCATGGGGGCGCGTGATGTGGTGGTGATCGGCGCGGGGCACAACGGCCTCGTCGCCGCCAATCTCCTCGCCGATGCGGGGCACCGGGTCACGGTGCTCGAGGCGCGCGCGCTCGTCGGCGGCGCGTGCGTGACGGAGGAGCTGTTCCCGGGCTACAAGGTCTCGTCGACCTCCTACGTCAGCACGCTGCTCCTCCCCCAGGTGGTGCAACGCTTCGACCTGCCGCGCCACGGCTACCGGGTCGTCAGGCAGGAGCCGGCCTTCTTCGTGCCCTACCCCGACGGGCGCACCCTGACACTGTGGGGGGACGAGCGCGACGCGCGCGAGATCGCGAAGTTCTCGCCGAAGGACGCCCTTGCCTGGCCGCGCTTCCACGCCGCCCTCGAGCGCGCCGGCGCCTTCCTCAAGACGCAGGTCCTCAAGCCGCCGCCGCGTCTCGACGGGCGCACGCCGCGCGACCTCTGGGGGCTCCTCCAGACCGGCCGGGCGGCGCGCCGCCTGGCGCCGCTCGACGCCAACTTCCTCGTGCAGCTCGCGACACGGGGCGTCGCCGACGTCGTCGATTACTGGTTCGAGTCGGACGAGTTCAAGGCGTTCCTGTGCTCGCAGGCGGTCATCGGCGCGTACGGCGGCGTGCACCAGCCGGGGACCGCGTTCCTGCTCCTGCACGACGTCCTCGGCGGGGTCGATGGAACGGCGGGGGTATGGGGCGTCGTCGTCGGCGGGATGGGTGGCATCACCAGCGCCCTCGCCGCCGCGGCGCGCGAGCGCGGCGTGACCATCCGCACGAGCGTGAGGGTCGCCGCCATCGAGCTCGGCGCCGGCGGCGCCGTCGACGGCGTGCGTCTCGAGAGCGGCGAGATGGTGCGCGCCTCGATCGTCGTCAGCAACGCCGCGCCGCGCACCACGTTCCTGCGGCTCCTGCCGCCGTCGGCGCTGCCGGCCGACCTCCTCGATCACATGCGCTCGTTCCAGGACGAGGGGGCCTCGCTCAAGGTGCACCTGGCGCTCGCCGAGCTGCCCGATTTCACCGCCATGCCCGGCAAGTCGCCCGGTCCGCAGCACCGCGGCCTGCTGAACTTCTGCCCCTCGGTCGACTTCATCGAGCAGGCGTGGGACGACTGCAAGCGCGGCCGCTTCTCCGACCGGCCGACCATCGAGGCCTGCATCCACTCGGTCCTCGACCCGTCGGTGGCGCCGCCGGGGAGGCACATCATGACCTGCTTCGTGCAGTACGGCCCGCGCCGCTTGAAAGAAGGGACCTGGGAGGGGATGAAGGCGACGGTCGCCGACCGGGTGATCGCCGAGATCGCCCGATACGCCCCGAACCTGCCGGGCGCCGTCCTGCACCGCCACGTCTACACGCCCGAGGACCTCGAGCGCGAGTTCGGACTGCCGGGCGGCAACATCTACCACGGCGCGATGACGCCCGACCAGCTGTTCTGCTTCCGCCCGGCCGCCGGCTGGGCCGACTACCGCACGCCGGTGCGCAACCTCTACATGTGCGGCTCGGGGACCCACCCGGGCGGCGGCGTCTGGGGCGCCCCGGGCTGGAACGCCGGCCACGAGGTGCTGCGCGACATCGGCAGGGTATGAGACGGGGGAGCGCGGCGGCGCCGCCTCAGGCGGCTTCGCTGGCGCGCGCCACCGCGGGCGGGGCCTCGAGGGCGCGCAGCTTCTTCTTGAGCAGCAGCAGGTGGACGGCGAGCGCCATCTTGCCGACCAGGAGGCGGATGTCGTCGATGTCCCTGTCCACCTCGCCGAACGGACCGCCGTCGCCGTACAGCAGCACGACCAGGCGATCCTCGAGATAGCCGGGGACGAGCAGGATCTCGGCGCCGCGCTCCATCTTCATCGCAACGAAGAACGCATCGAAACGCGGATCGCGCGGCAGCGCGCCGCGGTAGTGGTCGCGCTCGAGGAGGAGCTCGAAGAGCGCGTCGGTGGTGACCGACAGGCTGACGGCCTGCGGCCGCGACACGCCGTCCTGCCCGGTGCCGCGGGCGCACCACAGCGTCGCGGTCGTGCCGCGCACCAGGAAGAAAGCCGCGCGCGTCATGCCGCGCGCCGCGTGCGCCAGCGCCGCCGCGGCCAGGTCGGCCATGCTCTCGGCGGCGCACAGGGCGTCGGAGAGAGAATCCTGGGCACTGCCGGCGCGCGCGCCCGGCGGCGCGGCCGGGACGGCGTCCGCGGGTGCTGTGGCCAGCGGCGTCGCCTCGCCCGATGACGCCAGCGCCAGGGCGGCGACATGCGGCGGCGGGGCATAGCCCGCCGCGTAGGCGGTGCGCCCGCGCGACGCGCCCGCAACCGGCGCCCCCGGCTCCGCCCCGTCGAGGTCCTGGCACACGGAGATGTACCTCTGGCGGCGCGGGACGTCGTAGTAGCGCTCCATCACCTGGAAGACGCGCGCCTCGGGCGAGACCCAGGGGTTGATCCGCGCGCCGGCGGCGAACGACAGCTCGTCGATGGCCGGCAGGTTGCGGGGGTCGATCATCGCCACATCGAGCGTGCGGTCGCGCAAATCGAAGGGGACCGCGTGGTGCTTCTCGACCAGGCGCCTCGGCAGGCGCTCGATGACGTTGCGCGGGATGTTCTCGAAGAGATGCGGCGGGGCGTAGCCGACGCCGAAGATCTCGCCGAGCGATCGGCCGAGCACCGGCTCCTCGAGGTATCCCATCTCGAGAAGGCAGGTGCCGAGATGTCCGCCGAAGATCAACTGGGCGCGCAGCGCCTCGTCGAGCTGCGCCGCCGTGATGATGCCTTTGCGCACGAAGAACTCGCCCAGTCGCATGCCGTGCCCCCCGCCCGCGGGCCGCGGCGAGTGACCGCGCGGGCTTGCGCCAATATGGGGGCCCGCCGCCGGGGAGTCAAAACGAGGCGGCGCGCGCGCCGGAATGCCCGGTGCGGGCGGGGGCGTCGGTTTCCTGACGCGGCGCGGCCAAAACGACCTCCGGCCGTCCCGGACCCGCGCCTAACGCCGCAGGTCGCGCAGGATCTCGCGGGCGGCGTTCTTCCCCGGCGCGCCCATGACGCCGCCGCCCGGGTGCGCCCCGGAGCCGCACAGGTAGAGACCGCGGATCGGCGTGCGGTAGTTCGCGAAGCGCGGCGCCGGACGCAGGAAGAAGAGTTGATCGGGGGTCATCTCGCCGTGGAAGATGTTCCCCTCGGTGAGGCCGAAGACCTTCTCCAGGTCCCACGGCGACAGCACCTCGCGCGCCAGGGTGATCTTGCGGATGTTCGGGGCGTACTCCTCGAGCGTGTCGATGATCTGGTCGCCGACCTTCTCGCGGATCTCCGGCCAGGTGCCTTCCTTCAGATGATAGGGGCCCCACTGGACGAACAGCGACATGACGTGGTGCCCGTTCGGGCAGAGGGTGTCGTCGAGCACCGAGGCGACGTTGCCGTCGATGAGCGGCCGGCGCGACGGCCGGCCGTATTTCATGTCGTCGTAGGCGCGCTCGAGGTACTCGAGGCTCGGGGCGATCTCGAACATCGCCTGCTGGTGCGGCGCCTTCGGGTCCGTGCCGGGGAGGCAGGTCCAGTCCGGCAGCCCCGACAGCGCCAGGTTCACCTTGATCGAGGAGCCCTGCATGCGGAAGTTCCGGATGTCCTGCACGAAGCCGTCGTCGAGCACCCCCTTCTCGACCAGGCCCAGGAAGGTGCGGCGGGGGTCGAGATTGCTGGCGACGACGCGGGCCCGGTGCTCGTCGCCATTGGCGAGATGGACGCCGCGGCAGACGCCGTCCTCGACGATGAACCGCGCCACCTCGGCCTCGGTCTTCACCTCGACCCCGAGATCCCTGACGGCGCCGAGGAGGGCGTCGGCGATGCCGCTCATGCCGCCGCGGACGTATCCCCACGCCCCCGGCTGGCCGTCGATCGACGAGCCGATCGAATGGTGCAGCATCACCGCCGCCGACCCGGGGCTGAACGGCCCGACGCAGGTGCCGATCATGCCGTTGATCGCCAGCGCCGCCCGCACCGGTTCCGACTCGAAGCGCTTCGACAGGTAGTCGGCGCACGACGCGGTCATGAGTTCGAGGAAGTGGCGCAGCCGCTTCTCGCCGAGCCCGAGCATGCGCCGGCCGAAACGGGCGAACTCGAACATCTCCCGGAGGCCGCGCGGCGGGAATTGCGGCGGTGTCGTCCTGAGTATCCCGTCGATGAACGGCTGCAGCCCGGCGAGCTCGTCCTCGAAGCGGTCCATCGCCACGGCGTCCTTCTCCGAGAACTTGCCGACCTCGCGGGCGCGCTTCGCCCGGTCGGCCGACCAGAGCATCGATCGGCCGTCCGGCTGCGGGTAGAAGGTGTGCGGCTCGGGGACGAGGACCTGGAACCCGTAGTCGGCCATCCGGAAGTCGCGGATGATGTCGGGCATCAGGAGGGAACAGACGTACGACGTGCGCGTGACGCGGTAGCCGGGGATCAGCTCCTCGGTGACGCAGGCGCCGCCGACGATGTGCCGGCGCTCGAGAACCAGGACCTTGAGGCGCTCCCGGGCGAGGTAGCCGGCGGCGACCAGGCCGTTGTGTCCACCACCCACGATGATCGCGTCGTAACGGGCCGCCGCCATGATTCCCTCCTCCGGCGCGGACGGCGGCGTCCGACGTGGCCGCCGCGCGCCCGGAATCCCTATGCTGTGGCGCCAATCTAGCACACGGCCGCGCGCCCGCGCCGGCGGCGCGCCCGCCTGATGCTGTTACGGCTTAGGGAACGGGCGGATCGCGGCAACCCGAAGCCGTAACGGCATTTCCGCGTTTCGCCCCGCGCAACGCCGGCGCGTCGGCGGCGACCCGCCCGGGCGGACCCCGGCCTTGTCGCGGCAGCATCGGCGGGGCGCCGCGACAGCGCCCGGGCCGGCGGCGCGAACGGCGGCGGCCGGCGGGCTTCCCCTTGCTTGTGAGCGATGCGGCACCTACGATGCCCCCGTGGGCCGTCTCGATCCCGGGGAACCGTGTTGCGCATCCCATCGCTCCGCCTCCCGCACCTGACCGCGCTCCGACCCGGCGACCGGCGGTTTCTCCTGATGGTCCCGCTGACCGGCGTGGTCACGGGGTTCGCGGCGGTCGCGCTGGTGCGCCTGCTGGCGGTCGTGCAGAAGGTCTTCTGGGGCGACGGCCATCATCTATTGAAGGCGGCGCTGGCGCTGCCGTGGTGGCACCTGCTCCTGGCGCCGGCCATCGGCGGCCTGCTCGTCGGGCTCATGGGCCGGTTCGCGCGGCTCCCGGCGGGCGGCACCGGCACCTCGGGGATCATCGAGGCCGTCGCCCAGCGCGGCGGCATCTTGAAGCTGCGCGACGCCCTCCCCGGGGCCGCCGCGACCCTGATCACGGTGGGGTCGGGCGGATCGCTCGGGCGCGAGGCGCCGCTCGTGCAGGTCGGCGGCGCCCTCGGGTCGCTGCTCGGACGGCGGGCCGGCCTGTCGCCGCGGCGGCTCAAGATCCTCCTGGCGTGCGGCGCCGCGTCCGGGATCGCCGCCGCCTACAACGCCCCGATCGGCGGCGCGCTCTTCGGGCTCGAGGTGATCCTCGGCAACTTCGCGCTCGAGAGCTTCGGACCGATCGTCGTGTCGACCGCGATCGCCACGGTGATCTCGCGGCGGATGATCAGCGCCTACCCGGCGTACCAGCCGCCGGCGCTGCCGAGCGTGGTCTCGGCCTGGGAGCTCGGGCACTACCTGGCGATGGGGCTGCTCATCGGCCTCGCGGCGCTGCTGTTCCTCGCGGTCCTGCGCGGCACGGCGAGAGGCTTCGCCCGCCTGCCGCTGCCGGGGTGGGCGAAGCCGGCCATCGGCCTTTTGGCGGTCGGCCTGCTCGGCTTGCAGGCTCCGCACGTCTTCGGCAACGGCTACGACACCGTGGACATGCTGCTGCGCGACATGCTGCCGCTGTCGCTCATCCTGATGCTGCCGTGGCTGAAGATGGCGGCCACGGCGATCGCGGCGGGGTCGGGCGCGCCGGGCGGGATGTTCACGCCGACGCTGTTCATCGGCGCGATGCTCGGTTCGGCCTACGGGTCGTGGGCGCACGCCCTGGCGCCGTCGGCTACCGCGGCCCCGAGCGCCTACGCCCTGGTCGGCATGGGCGCGATGCTGGCGGCGACGACGCAGGCGCCGCTCACCGCGGTGCTGATGATCTTCGAGCTGACAGCCGATTACCCGATCCTGTTGCCGCTCATGTTCGCCTGCGGCGTGTCGATCGTGGTCGTCCGCATGCTCGGCGGCCGGTCGCTGTACACCGAGCGCCTGGTCGAGCGCGGCGTCCGCCTCGGCGGCCGCATCGAGGAGCTGGTGATGGACGCCATCCTGGTGCGCGACATGATGCGCCGCGGCGCGCCGGCGGTGGCGGAGGACGAGCCGCTGCCGGCGGTCCTGCGCCGGATGATGGACGACGGCCGCAAGGAGCTGTTCGTAGTCGGCCCGGACGGCGTCCTGCGCGGCGCCATCACCCTGGCCGAGATGTCGGCCTTCCTGGCACAGCCGGGGAAGGGGGCCGATCTGCGCGCCGGCGACGTCGCCTATAGCGACGTGCCGCATCTGCTGCCGGACGAGCGCCTGAGCGAGGCGATCGGCCGCTGGTCGGAGGTCGGGCGCGACCGCCTGCCGGTGGTCGACGCCCTCGGCCGCTACCAGGGGGAGCTGTCGGCCGGCGACATCATCTTTCTGTACAGCCAGGAGGTGCTCCACAAAGAAGCGCGCCTGGCGCGCTTCGATCGCACCGGCGACGGCGGCCGCGCCGAGACCACCTACGTCGCGCTGCCGCGCGAGTACGTCGTGGCGCAGGTCGCCCTCACCGGCGCCTTCAACGGCGTGACGCTCCGCGACCTGGACGCGCGGCGGCGCCACGGCATCAACGTCCTCGAGGTGAAGCGCCGGACGGCGCCCGGAGTTGATCGACGGATGCAGCCCGATCCTGACATGGCGCTCGCGACCGGCGACGTGCTGGTGGTCGTAGGGCGGCCATCGGAGATCGCCCTGTTCCAGGCCGGTCCCACGGCACCACCGGCGGCGGGCGCCCCCTGAAGCGAGAGGCTGGGCGCGCGCCTATCCGTGGAGCCGCCGGTGGTCGCGCATGTGGTCGCGCATCATGCAGCGGCCCTGCACGACCGTGAGCCCCGCGGCGCGCGCCCTGGCGGCCGACGCGTTGTGCGCCAGCCCGTCCTGCATCCAGACGACCTTCGCGCCGACCGCGATCGCCGCCTCGACGATCGCCGGGATGAACTCGACCCTGCGGAAGATGTCGACGATGTCGATCGGTCCCGGCACCGACGCGAGGTCGGGATAGAAGGTCAGTCCCGGCGCCGGCCGGCCCGCCGGGTTGACCGCGAAGACCTCGTAGCCGTGCGCCGCCAGGTAGCGGCCGACGCGATAGCTGTCGCGCGCCGGGTCGTCGGAGTGCCCCACGACCGCGACACGCCGCGCGCCGGCGAGGATGGCGCGGATCTCGTCGGGCGGCGGGTTCCCCTGCGGCAGATCGCATTCCCGGTGCACGATCGCCCTCCCTTTCAGCCCCGGTCGGCGAGCGCGGCGCCGAGCGCGCCGTCGAGATCGGGATGACGCCAGGCGTATCCCGACTCCAGCAGCCGCCCGGGCGTCGCGCGGACGCTCGCCAGGAGCAGCGCGTCGGCCATTTCGCCGAGGGCCATGCGCGCGGCGAACGCCGGCAGCGGCAGGAACGCCGGCCGCCGGACCGCCCGGCCGAGCGTCTTCGTGAAGACGCGGTTCGTGACCGGCTCGGGCGCGACGGCGTTGACCGGGCCGGCGAGAGAGGCGTTGTCGATCGCGTGCCCGACGATCCCGACCGCGTCGTCGAGCGCCAGCCACGGCATCCACTGGCGGCCGCCGCCGATGACGCCCGCCAAACCCATCCGGAAGGCAGGCAGCATCTTCGGCAGCGCGCCGCCGCGCGCCGACAGGATCACGCCGAAACGCAGGAAGACGACGCGCACGCCGCGCTCCGCGGCCGGGGCGGCGGCCGCCTCCCAGGCGACGCAGACCGCCGGCAGGAACCCGTCCCCGTGGCGGCTCGACTCGGTGAGGATCTCGTCGCCGCGATCGCCGTAGAAGCCGACCGCCGACGCCTGCACCAACACACGAGGTCGGCGCTCGAGCCCGGCGAGCGCCCCGGCCAGGATGCGGGTCCCGTCGATGCGGCTGTGACGGATGCGCTCCCTGAAGTGGTCGGTCCAGCGCTCGCCCGCGATGTTGGCGCCGGCGAGGTGGACGACGGCGTCGGCCCCCTCGATCCGGGCGGTGTCGATGTGGCCGGTCGCGAGATCCCACTCGACGTCGGCGGGGCCGGCCGTCCCCGGCGGGCGGCGCGGCCCGAGCCGGACGAACCTCCCGACCGCGTGCCCCGCCGCCGCGAGCGCGGGCACCAGGGCCGATCCCACGAGGCCCGACGCGCCGCTGACCAGGATCCTCATCGCCCCCCTCCCGCGGTCCGCATCGTAGCACCGGCGGGGCCGGGCGGGAGGCGGGCACCCGGGCCGCTGCCGCCCGCGCGTCGCGCTGGCGCGCCGTCCCCGGCCCGGGTATATTCATGAGGACGATGGACGCCATCCCCCGAGCATCCCGGCACCTCGACGCCATGGTCCTGCGGATCGCCGAACTCCCGGTCGTGCGCAAGTCGGTCCTCGGGATCGGCGACTGTCTCATCGTCCGGACCCGCAACTCCTCCTACCGCATCGTCAGCCTCGGGGATGGCAGGTTCCGGGTCTCGGGCGGCTGGTTCGACCGGAACGGCGCCTCGCCCGCGACCCTCACCATCAACGGCTGCACCTGGGGCGGCACCGCCATCCATGCCGATGTCGCCGCGGCCCGCGGGTTGTTCCTGGAGTTCGGCAACCGCGTGCTCACCACCCGGATCCAGGACGTCCGCCTGATCCCGGCCGCCGCCTCCGAACGCGTGCACTGAGCCGGGGCGAGGCGACACGCACGGCCCCGAACCGTGCCAGAATGCCGCCGCCATCCGGATCGGAGGGTCCCATGCGATCGTCCATCGCCGCCACGGTGCTCGTGTGCGCCGGACTCGCCGGGTCGGGCGAGGCCGCCGCCACCGCCGCGAAGCCCTCCCCGCCGGCCAACCAGGTCGCGATGCGCGAGGCGTGGATCCCGATGCCCGACGGCATCCGCCTCGCCGCCGACCTGTGGATGCCGGCGGGCGGCAAAAAGGGCGAGCGCTTCCCGGTGCTCCTGGAGTACCTCCCGTACCGCAAGACCGAGGGGCGCGGCGACCGCTACGGGCTGTACGCCTATTTCGTGCGCCGCGGCTACGTCGTGGCGCGCGTCGACATCCGCGGCACAGGCTCGAGCGAGGGGCGCCTCGTGGAGTACGAATACACCGACCGCGAGCAGGAGGACGGCGAGGCGGTCATCGCCTGGCTGGCGCGCCAGCCGTTTGCGACCGGCAAGGTCGGCATGTTCGGCATCTCGTGGGGCGGCTTCAACTCGATCCACATGGCGATGCGCAACCCGCCGGCGCTCGGGGCGATCATCGCCGTCGACGCGACCGACGACCTGTACCAGGACGACGTGCATTTCATGGACGGCGGCATCCACGTCGATTCCTGGGAGATGAGCATGGACCTCGCCAACGCCATGCCCGGTGCCCCGGACTACGTCATCGACGCGGCGTTCTTCGAGAACCGCTTCGACACCCGGCCGTGGATGTTCACGTACAAACGCCGGCAGCGCGACGGGCCGTTCTGGGACCGCACCGCCCTGAAGACGCGTTACGAGTCGATCCGCGTCCCGACATTCGTGATCGGCGGCTGGTACGACGGCTACCGCGACAGCGTGCCGCGCATGCTCGAGCACGTGAAGGCGCCGGTGAAGGCGATGGTCGGGCCGTGGTCGCACTGCTGGCCGCACGACGCCTACCCGAAGCCGGGCATGGAATGGCGCCACGAGGCGGTGCGCTGGTTCGACCAGTGGCTCAAGGGGCGCGACACCGGGATCATGGACGAGCCGGCTCTCGCGGTCTTCGTCCGGGGCTGGCACCCGCCGGGGCCGCGGCTCGCGGAGGCGGCGGGCGAATGGCGCTTCGAGGACGGCTGGCCGATCGCGCGCGTCGCGGAGCGCGCCCTCATCGCGCGCGCCGACCACACGCTCGCGGCCGCCGACCCGGGCGCCGCGGCCGAGCACCGGCTGCGCTACGTGCCGACGACCGGTGTCGAGATCGGCGGGCCGGTGATGTGGTGGGGCGACGTCGCCCCCGACCAGCGCCCGGCCGACGCCTTCAGCCTGGTGTACGACACGGCGCCTCTCACCGACGAGGTCGAGATCCTCGGGCTGCCGCGGGCGATCCTGAACGTGTCGGCCGACGCGCCGATGGCGCACTGGTTCGCGCGCCTGTCGGACGTCGCGCCGGACGGCACCGTGACGCTGGTCGCGGGCGCCGGCCTCAACGGGACGCACCGCGAGTCGGCGCGCGATCCGAAGCCGATCGAGCCGGGGCGGCCGTTTACCCTCGACATCGAGATGCACTTCACGTCGTGGGTCTTCCCGAAGGGACATCGCATGCGGCTCGCGGTCTCGAACGCGATGTGGCCGATGATCTGGCCGACACCGCAGCCGATGACGACGACGCTCCATCTCGGCGGCCCCGACCCCACGCGGCTGATACTGCCGCTGGTGCCGCCGGAGGTGACGGCGGCCGGGCGGCCGCGACCGGCGTTCCTGCCTCCGGAGCCGGACGAGGATCTCGGCGGTTTCGGCACCCTCGAGACCGGCACCGCGTCGGGCTACGGCGAGATCGAGACGATCGAGCGCGCCGCCGTGGGTGGCGCCGCCCGGGTGGTGGCGACCAACGGCGGCGGCGCGCGCTACCCGTGGGGCACCGAGCGCAATACCGAGTCAATCGTCCACGAGGCGCGCGACGATCGCCCCGAGGCCGTGTCGGTGACGGGGGAGTACGGCACCACCGTGACGCTCCCCGATCGGACGTTGCGCTGGGAGGCGCGCGTCACCTTCCGGAGCAACCGCGACACCTTCTTCCTGACCTACACCCGCAGGCTCTTGCAGGACGGCGTCCTCGTGCGCGAGAAGACCTGGACCGACGCCATCCCGCGCGACTTCCAGTAACCCCCCCGGGGCTTGACAGCCATCGGCCGTCGGCATATATTTCGGTCATTCGCGAAATAGCGAACGTATGGAGGGCCGGCGGCCGTGACGCGGCAACACCCGTGACCGAAGTGCTTCAAGCCCTGGCGGACCCCACCCGCAGGGAGATCCTGCGGCTGCTCCGCAAGCGCGACCTGTCGGCGGGGGGGATCGCCGAGCGCTTTCCGCTGGCGAAGTCGACGCTCTCGGGGCACTTCAACGTGCTCAAGCGGGCGGGTCTCGTGGTCACCGAGCGCCGCGGCACGACGATCCTCTACAGCCTCAATGCTTCGGCGCTCGAACAGGCGGTGGCGGGTCTCTACGAGCTTCTCGAGGGGACGCGCCGCAGGGAGGGCGGACGATGAGATGGATTCG
>Ga0247727_10002626_pt1 | contig 40767 bp, 37 predicted proteins | sample WisWelCaveWW1625_FD_202498 | JGI IMG/M metagenome (GOLD analysis project Ga0247727, IMG submission 202498) | Biofilm microbial communities from Wishing Well Cave, Virginia, United States - WW16-25 | ecosystem: Environmental > Aquatic > Deep subsurface > Groundwater > Cave microbial mat | place... | reverse complement strand
GTATCTCGGCGTGCATTTTCTTCATGATGTCGTCACAGGCTGGTTGATCGGTTGCGTGTTGCTCTGGGCGTTCATGCAGTTTTGGGATTCTGCCGCCGCCTGGTTAAAGACAAAAACATTTTCACAACAAGTATTCATCGCGTTTGTTATTTCATTGATTCTCATCGCGGTGGGTGCAATAAGTGTGGGACGATTGGATGGATATGTCTTTCCCGATGAATGGAAGGACAATGCGCTTCGCGCGGGAGAATTGCCTGCTCCTGTTTCGATGGAAGATGCCATCACCTCGGCGGGGACGTTTTTCGGAGTCGCGCTTGGACTGGCGTGGATCACGCGTTTAGGTGGGTATCAGGCTGACGGTTCGGCTTTGGAGCGTGCTTTGAGATTCATCCTCGGTTTGATCGGTGTGCTCATCCTGTGGCGCGGGCTGGGTTTCGTCTTCCCGGGCGGCGATGAGCCGATTGCATATATCCTTCGTTATATTCGGTATACACTGGTTGGCTTCTGGATCATCGGCGGCGCGCCAGGGTTGTTTTTTCGTTTCAAATTAGCCGCCGCGCCCAAGATGTAGGGCGTCGCTCTGATATAATCCCAAATCTACCGCCTGTCTCATTATTTACTAAACTTGATCGAATAAATTACAAGTTGATTTTTCCACATCAAGTTTGGAAGTTTGTGCGGCACTCTGTAGTACTCAAATTTTTGGGAGCGATTCTGCATCAATGACCCTCGAACGCGGCGCGTTATTACACAAACGATATCGAATAGTTGAAATTCTTGGCCAGGGCGGCATGGGTTCAGTTTATCGCGCCGTGGATGAAAACCTCGGCGTGGATGTCGCTGTCAAAGAAAACCTGTTCACCACCGATGAGTACGCGCGGCAATTCCGTCTTGAGGCGGTCATCCTTGCGAACCTTCGCCATCCGAATCTACCGCGTGTGACAGATCATTTCGTCATCGGCGATCAGGGACAATATCTGGTGATGGATTACATCGAGGGGGAGGACTTGCGTCAGCGCATGGAGCGCATGGGCAACATCACAGAAGATGAGGCGATTTTGCTGGGCGCCGCCATGTGCGACGCGCTCATGCACCTCCACTCGCGCAAGCCGCCAATCTTGCACCGCGACATCAAACCTGGCAATGTCAAGATCACATCTGATGGTCATATCTTTTTAGTGGATTTTGGCCTTGCCAAAGTGTTGCATGGCAGTCAGGCAACGACCACCGGCGCGAGGGCAATGACCCCTGGTTATTCTCCGCCGGAACAATATGGCACTGCACGCACCGATCCGCGAACCGATGTGTATTCACTGGGCGCTACAATCTATGCGGCTTTGAGCGGCATCATACCGGAAGATGGTCTCGCGCGTGCAATGGATAACACACAGCTGACCCCGCTGCGGAAGCGCAACAGTAAAGTGTCGCGACGGTTAGCCGCGGCAATCGAAAAAGCAATGGGCATAGACCCCGCAGACCGTTTTCAAAATGCGGATGAATTCAAGCACGCGCTGCTTGGTTCCAAGGCAAAAACCCAGCGATTACCCGGCGATTACGTAATCCAGCCTCCGCCGTCTGAGCCATCCAATGGACAACGGCAAAGTCCCATAGAAAGTGTATCCGGCGCCCTCCCCGGCTTTCGCGACTCAAATGATTTATCCGCACAGGATGCGCCCGTTTTCAAGCCTCCGCGCAGAAAAAAGAAGGGCATTGTTCGCCGCTTGGTTTCTGCCGTTTTATGGTTGTTGTTAATTCTAGCCGCTGGCACCGTTGGCATGGTTCGATTCAGACCTGATCTTGTTCCCGCGAATATGATGAGTCTGTTGAATACTCTGCCAATCCCATTTCTTTTTTCAACAAACACACCCACTTCGCTTCCAGTTCCAACGGATACTCTTTTAGTAACAGAGCCTCCGATTGAAACGGGAACAGCCGTCCCTGCGACAGCGACTCCTACTCCAATCGTTGCACCTACTGCTACGAAACAACCAACTCTTGCTGTCTCGTCCACAGCGGACAACACACCAATCCCCCCGGCAACTTCACTAGGCAGTGCAGGGCAGGTGGCATTTGCATCGGCGCGTTCGGGCATCCCTCAAATTTATCTCATTAATTCGGATGGCACAAACCTTCAGTTGATCACAGACATGGACGAAGGCGCATGCCAACCCTCGTGGGCGCCTGATGGATCACAATTTGTATTTATTTCTCCCTGCCGCGGACGCGGTGAGTTTTACGAAAATATTTACAATGACTCCAGTTTGTATGCAATCAATGCGGATGGAACCGGCCTCAGACCGTTGACTGTAATCCCCGGGTCAGACTTTGACCCTGCCTGGTCGCCGGATGGAAAGCGAATTGCGTTCACATCCCTGCGCGATGGTCGCAAGGAAATTTACATCCTCACCGTTGATTCGGGTGCAGTGATCCGCCTCACGAATTCAACAGGTACTATTGAGAACACTCAGCCATCCTGGTCGCCATTCGGGAATCAAATTGCATACACAGTAAAACGATTTGGCGCCTATCAGGTTTGGGCGATGAGTGACACGGGACAGGGAAATGTTCAACTCGTCCGCAGTGGACAGCAACTATGGGACTACCTGCCAATCTGGTCGCCGGATGGTGAAACCGTTCTCTTCAATCAGAGAAACCTTGCTCCAACCCGTCCATGGTTGATGAGTATTCGCTACGAAGACCGCGATTCTCAGCAACCGACCCGGCTTGACCTGCCTGCGCCCATTGAAGATGTGCAATTTTCATTGGATGGTCTATGGATCATCTTTGAAAGCACGGATGCAGAAGGGAATCGCGACATCTATTTCACAACAGTCATTGGCGGCGACCGCACCCGCCTGACAAACGATCCCACAGTTGATTTCGACCCCGCCTGGAGACCCGCACAAATCCCATAGTTCGGGTTGCACGCGCTATTAATTCCCTCTCCGCACTTCGTATTCGCTAGCGCTCCGCTCAGCGCGATAGGGAGAGGGTTAGGCGCCGCGCTGACTGCCCGATAGGGCGTATCGAAGCGGTGAGCGGAATTCTTACACTCCTCTTATTGACGCCCCTCTTTTCTACATGATATTATTATCCCACAATGAATAGCACTCTCAAGTTGAGAGTGCTAATTGTATGAAACCCATGCTTGATCTCACCGAACGCCAGAAGACCCTTCTACTATTAATTATTCGCGATTACATTGAATCCGCTCAGCCCATCGGCTCGAAGCGGCTGGCGGAGCACTATCACATAGATCTTTCCTCGGCAACAATTCGAAACGAAATGTCCGCCCTCACCGAGATGGGTTACTTGCGCCAGCCGCATACCTCCGCGGGACGCGTTCCAACAGAGGAGGGTTACCGTTATTTCGTCAGCCAGATGATGCACAATGCCGAATTGCCCGAGGCTGTGCAACATACCATCTCACACCAGTTTCACCAATCTCGTGCGGACATGGACCAGTGGATGACTCTCGCCGCCTCCATCCTTGCACATCAATCACAGGGCGTATCGGTTATCACGGCGCCTCACGCCGAACAGGCTCGCTACAAACACGTCGAACTGATCTCAACGCAGGGAAGACAGGTCTTGATGGTTTTGGTGATGGCAGGAGGGGAGGTCAGCCAGCAGATCCTGACTTTGGCAGAGCCTGTGACACAGGATAAACTCAGTCAGACCGCGGCGCGTCTCAACGGACTTTTAGCTGGTCTTGCCGTGGACGCGATCTCTTCTCTCACAACCCGCCCCGACGCGCTCGATCAAGATATTTTGATTTTGATCGCGCAGGATATGCGCCGTACATCAGCCAGTAGTTCGGGTGAAATTTACACCGATGGCTTGACCAATGTCTTATCTGAACCCGAGTTCGCCGAATCAGACGATGCCCGCCGCACCTTGAAAATATTCGAAGAACCATCCACGTTGCAGGATTTGCTTGCGCGTACAACGATCAATAGCAACATCGGCGGTTTGCAAGTGCTGATTGGGGGCGAAGGCGGCTGGGAGGAACTGCGTCAGTGTTCGATGGTGATCGCGCGCTACGGAGTCCCGGGCATGGCAACAGGGACGTTGGGTGTGCTGGGTCCGATGCGCATGTCTTATGCAAAAACAATTCCCACCGTACGATATGTCGCTGGATTATTAAGTGATTTGGTAAACGATACGATTGCTGGCGAGTAAAAAATAACCACGTCATTGCGAGGCGCGTTTGTCCCCGGCGCTTGCTTCGTCGGGAAGAGCGCCCTCCTCGCAAAGACATAGAAAGATAAGTGAGAAATAAAGCATGACCGACAAAAAGAAACATAAACACAAAGAGGAAGAGATCAACGAGATAAAAGCCGAAGCCGTGGCGACGCCTGAAAACGGCGGCCAATTTTCGGTTGAATTCGACGCGTTGAAACGCCAACTGGAAGATGCCGAGGCAAAACTCGCGGAGAGCGTCGAAGGCTGGCAGAGGTCTGCCGCTGATTTCCAGAATTATAAAAAGCGCGTCGAACGCGACAATGAGATGATGTACGCCTCGATGAAAGGCGATATCATCAAAAAAGTGTTGCCCGCGCTCGATGACCTGGAGCGCGCCCTGCAAAACCGCCCCACCGACGACGCCTGGGCAAACGGTATTGAACTCATTGCTCGGAAACTTCAAAGTATTCTGGATGTCGAAGGCGTGAAGAGAATCGAAGCCGAAGGCGCGGAATTTAACCCCATCTTCCACGAAGCGATTTCGCACGAACCGAGTGATACAGTTGAAAGCGGTCATGTGATTGCGGTGACGCAGAATGGATATCTGCTGGGCGAACGGGTTATTCGACCTGCCCTTGTGAGGGTGGCGCAATAAGAAGAGTGTCAGATGTCAAGTGTCGGGCTGCTTGATGTTTGGTTGACCTGACACCTGAAACTTGACACTGGAGAACTTAATCATGGCAAAAATCATTGGTATTGATCTTGGCACAACGAACTCTGTTGCGGCGGTGATGCAGGGCGGCGAACCGACCGTGATTCCATCCGCGGAAGGTGAACGCCTTGTTCCTTCTGTGGTGGCAGTAAATAAAAATCATGAGAGGCTGGTCGGGCGTGTTGCGCGCAACCAGGCGATCACCAATCCGCAGAACACTATATTTTCGGTAAAGCGATTCATGGGACGCAAATCTGACGACCCTGAAGTGGAACGTACGCGCAAACGAGTCCCGTACGCAGTGAAAGCCGCAGACAATGGCGACGTGCGCGTTCAACTCGACGAAAAAGATTATTCACCCCCCGAAGTCTCGGCGATGATTCTTGCAAAGATCAAGTCAGATGCAGAGGCGTATCTTGGGGAGCCGGTCATGCAGGCGGTAATCACGGTTCCCGCTTATTTCAACGACGCGCAACGCAACGCGACGAAAGACGCGGGCAAAATTGCCGGTCTCGAAGTGCTGCGCATCATCAACGAGCCAACCGCTTCATCACTTGCGTATGGTCTCGATAAAAAGAAAAATGAAATTATTGCAGTCTATGATTTGGGCGGCGGTACGTTCGATATTTCCGTTCTCGATGTGGGCGACGGCGTCTTCCAGGTGCGTGCGACGAGCGGCGATACTTTTCTCGGTGGAGATGACTTCGACCTGCGCATCATAGATCACCTCATCGAGCAGTTCAAAAAAGATAACAGCATTGATCTGCATAATGACCGGCAGGCTTTACAGCGATTGAAAGAGGCTTCTGAAAAAGCGAAGATCGAACTTTCGACGACGATGCAGACCGAGATCAACCTGCCCTATTTGACAGCGGATGCAACCGGACCGAAACATTTGGTGATGACCCTCACCCGCGCCAAACTCGAACAAATCACCGCGGATCTCGTTGACCGGACAATTGCTCCGCTCAAACAAGCCTTATCTGACGCTGGATTGAGCGCAGGCGACATTCATGAAGTGGTGATGGTCGGCGGCATGACGCGTATGCCTGCCGTGCAGGATCGCGTGCGCGCTTTCTTCGGAAAGGAACCTCACAAAGGAGTGAACCCTGATGAAGTCGTTGCCATCGGTGCAGCGATTCAGGCTGGCGTGCTCGGTGGGGAAGTGAAGGATATTCTCCTGCTCGATGTAACGCCTCTTTCATTGTCCATTGAAACGCTGGGTGGAGTTGCTACCCAACAGATTGAACGCAACACAACGATCCCGACCCGCAAGAGCCAGGTGTTTTCAACTGCAAGTGATAGCCAGACTCAGGTTGAGATCCATGTTCTGCAGGGTGAACGCCCAATGGCAACGGATAACAAGTCTTTGGGCAAGTTTATCCTTGATGGGATTCCTCCCGCAGCACGCGGCGTTCCTCAAATCGAAGTGACGTTCGATGTGGATGCGAATGGCATCCTGAAAGTCAGCGCGCAGGATAAAGCGACGGGTCGTTCACAACACATCACGATCACCGCCTCGTCAGGTCTCTCAGACGCTGAAGTTGAAACAATGCGCAAGGACGCAGAGGCACATGCCGAAGATGACCGCAAACGCAAAGATTTGATCGAAGCGCGCAACAATGCGGATAATACGGCGTACGCGGCGGAGAAAGCATTGCGTGAATTTGGCGATAAGGTGCCTGCTGAAACCAAATCTGAAATTGAGACGAAAGTGGCTGAGGTGAAGAAAGTTGCCGAGGGCGAAGATGTCGTAGCGATCAAAGCCGCGACAGAGTCTTTGGGCGGGTCGATTCAAAAGATTGGAGCCAGCGCCTACGAGCAGAATCAGGCTCCGGCTGGGGGCGAAGCGGGTTCTAATCCAGAGACAGGACCTGATGTTGTGGAGGGGGAAGTGAAGGAATAATCCGCTGGTTGAGTAGCCGCGTAGCGGCGTATCGAAACCAGCAATGATATGGCGTGGTCTCGATACGGCAGGCGAACGCCGCCTACTCGACCACCGTTTGGAAATTATGAGCAACCGCGATTACTACGATACCCTGGGTGTTGGACGGAATGCGAACGATGATGAGATCAAAGGCGCGTTCCGTAAACTTGCGCGTCAGTATCATCCCGATGTGAGCAAGGAGCCGAATGCAGAGGAAAAGTTCAAAGAAGTGAACGAAGCCTACGGCGTGCTTTCAGATGCTGAGAAGCGCGCCCGCTATGACCGCTTTGGCAAAGAGGGGCTTGGCAACATGGGGGGAGGCTTCCACGATTACAGCGCGGACTTCGGCGATATCTTCGAAGATTTGCTGAGCGGCTTTGGTTTTTCAACCGGGCGCCGTTCGCGCAAATCGCCGCGTCGCGGGCGTGACTTGCAGATGCAGGTCACGTTGACTTTTGAAGAAGCGATCTTTGGCGCCGAAAAGGAAATCGATTTCCAGCGCGAAGAAACTTGTTCGCGTTGCAGCGGCTCGGGCGCGGAACCTGGCACGTCACCAGTAAAGTGTTCCACTTGTAATGGGCAGGGCGAAGTGCGGCAAATACGCCAGACCTTTTTGGGTCAGATGGTGCAGACCGGGACGTGCCCAACGTGTAATGGCCGCGGTGAAACGATTTCGTCTCCCTGCAAGACGTGTCGTGGCGGCGGCTTGGAACGCAAGAACATCAAAAAGAAGGTACAAATTCCTGCGGGTGTGGATGTGGGTACGCAAATCCGTTTGAATGGTGAAGGCGGTCCCGGCGTTTTCGGCGGCCCGAATGGCAGTTTGTTTTTAGTGTTGGATGTCAGACCACACAAGTTCTTCAAACGGCGTGAGAATGACATCATTTTGAATCTCGATATTAACGTCGCGCAGGCGGTGTTGGGCGCAGATATTCACGTCCCAACGGTTGACGGCGATGAGAAGTTGAAAATCCCTGCGGGGACTCAGCCCGGCAAGGTCTTTCACATTAAGCATAAAGGCGTGCCGCATTTGCGAAGGAACACGCGCGGCAACCAGTTGGTGATCGTCAATGTGGCGATTCCCACCAAGTTGACGAAGGAACAACGTGAGGCGTTTGAAAAACTAGCTGAAAGTCTGGGCACAACGGTCAAGCCGCAGGAAAAAGGATTTTTAGATTGGTTGAGTGAGGCATTGGGGGGATAAGAGCAGTAATTAGAATTTGGCGAGCGGACATTTGTACCTTTCCAAATTAATCGAGCAATAAACGCTTGTGGAAAACGCCCGAGCCTGACCACGAAGTCACTGAGTTTTTAAAAGATTTTCTCAGTGTCTCTGTGTCTCAGTGGTTCAAAACGGGTTGATCGGATTGCTCGATTTAATTCTTAATCTGCAATTGTCCGCTCGCTTTGTTTTATAATGCGGGGACTTTGATGATAAGAATGCTCCTTCGCGTCTGGCGAATATTTCCTCTTTGGGTCCATACACTTGCCGCGCGGCTGTTCCGTCCGAAGTTCTGCATGGGGGTTTCCGCCCTTGTGTTCGATGAGCAGGGCAGAATTTTGTTGTTCAAGCATACCTATCGTAAATTGGCGTGGGGAATCCCCGTTGGCGGTCTTGAATATGGCGAGCAACCTGAGCAGGGGGTGATCCGTGAGTTTTTTGAAGAATCGGGAATGACCATCGAAGTCGAACGATTATTGCTGGCGGATAGTTCCCGATATGATCGGCATATCAGCCTGATTTATTTGTGCAAAATTATCAGCGGCGAATTCAAGGAAAGTTATGAGGTCTCCGAGATAAAATACTTCGATGTGGACGACCTGCCGCGGATGTTGTTCGATGAAAAGGACTTGATCCGATCCGTGCATAAGACCTTGTATGAACATGAACTGGCTTGAAGTTTCATTGACGGTGGACGGCGAACTTGCCGAATCCGTTGCAGATGTGTTTGCGCGGTTTGCGCCCAATGGCGTGATGACCGAGCAGGGCGTGAGATATAACGATGCCGAAGATGCCGGCACTCCAACAGGACCGATCACCGTCCGAGCGTATTTGGAGGTGAACGATCAACTCGAAGATACGCGGCAAAAACTGGAAGAGTCGCTTTTTTATCTGGGGATGATCCAGCCTGTGCCGACTCCGACTTACAAGCAGATAGCCGATCAAAACTGGATGGAGGCTTGGAAGCAGCGCTACAAGCCGATCCTCATCGGGGAGCGACTCCTCATTCTGCCCGCGTGGATGGAGTCGCCTGAACCGAATCGCGTAGCCATCAAGATCGACCCCGGCATGGCGTTTGGCACGGGGACGCACCCCACGACGCAATTGTGTCTAGAGTTGATGGAAAATTGGTTTGATTCATGTCGCTCTGAGCGAAGCGAAGAGTCCCCTGAACATATTGGAGATTCTTCGCTCGCCACACCTGCCCTGGTACGGCTTAAGCCGCACGGTGCCAGGGAAGAACGGCTCGCTCAGAATGACATAAAAGTTATTGACATTGGTTGCGGCTCAGGGATCCTCTCCATCGCCGCGATCAAACTTGGCGCGGCAAAAGTATTGGGCGTGGATATTGATGAAGAGTCGATTGTCAATTCGCGCGAAAACGCGGAGAAGAACGGAGTAGGGGATGAGTTGATTCTCGGTGTAGGTTCTGTACAGGAAATACTTGAAGGCAAGTTTGAATTCAAAAAGGCGCTGCTGGTGGTTGCGAATATTCTCGCGCCGGTGATTATCCGTCTCTTTGATGCAGGTCTCGCGGATTTGATCGAAGATCAAGGCGCGATTGTCTTGAGCGGGATTCTGTTCGAGCAGGAGAAAAGCGTCCTCGAAGCCGGGCAGGCGAAAGGTCTGCGAATGAACGAGCGCAGGCAGAGTGGTGACTGGGTCGCGCTGGCGATGTGTCGCTGAATCCCGTATGGATTCCCCACGATGTACCATCTAAATAATCGGAACGCAATGATAAAATATTGCCTACTTTATGATCAAAAGGAGAATGTGAAATGAAAAGCAAAACTAGGATTACATTGGCGATAACGGCACTCGCGCTTGCCGCGTTGGCGTGCCAGGCAATTTCAGGCGGCGGGACTGACATCCCGCCCGTTGATGTCAACCCACCCGATACTAATGTGACTGAGCCTCCGATAATTGATATTCCCCCCATTTTTGGCGGTGGTCCTCTTTTAAGTGATGATTTCTCCTCCGAGCGCTGGGGCACAGGCACCGATGCAGACAGCTCCGTTGAATATTCGAACGAGGCGTTGCAGTTCATCGTATACACAACCAACTATTTTGTGTGGAGCACGCCCGATGATGTGGATTACTCGAATGTACATCTCGAAGTGACTGCGCTCAACAACAGCACAGATTCTACAACGGCATTTGGGGTCATCTGTAATATGCAAATCACAGACGCCAGCTATTATTTTGCGGTTACGGCGGCTGGGCAATATGCCATCGCCAAATCGTCTGTGGCGCTGGATGATGTGTTCCTCACAAACAACGATCAATGGGCAGATTCGGATTTGATCCCGCAAGAAGCCTCCTCCTATCGCGTGGGTGCAGACTGCGGCAACGGCGTGCTCACACTGTACGTAAATGATGTGCAGATTGATTCTGTTACTGATTCAGATTACACCTCCGGATACGTGGCGTTATTCACGTGGAGCGGTGAAGAGGCCGCGGGCGCGAACGTGTCATTCGATGATTTCGAGATGACGGAACTTCCCTAAGTTTGTCGCTTGACTATGAATCCTGCGTTCTGAATGAGCGCAGGATTTTTAATTTCAACCCGAGGCAATCTGTGCTATGATTCGACCAGTATGGATCGCCGCAGACTCGTCCTTTATTTGTTATTGAACATCTTCGTCTCTGCCTGCGTGACGGGTGCGATCCTCTTCTGGTATGACCGCAACTACCGCGCGGCGTCTCTTTCCTCGGTTCCGCCTGCTTCTGTTTCCAATGACCCCTCTGCCCCTCAAGCGACTCTCAACCCGCAAATTGATATTCCTGTGGAGATTGTCAGTGTGATCGGCGCAGGGACGTTGAACGCCGAGTGGGTGGTGGTTCGTTACAGAGGCGATGACCAACTTGATTTGGCGAACTGGGAGTTGAGGGACGAAGACAGGAATGTGTTTGTCTTCCCGCAACTCAGTTTGCACACAAATGGAGCCGTCCAAATTCATACGGCTTCGGGAACAAACACTGTAATTGATTTATACTGGGGCAAAAGTGATTCTGTTTGGGAATCTGGCGAGGAAGCTCAGTTGTACGATCCCAATGGAAATTTGCGCGCGGTGTATAAGGTGCCATAATACAAATACTCTGGTGGTCGAGTAGGGCTGTTGGTTGAGTAGCGAGCGCACTTTGCGAGCGTATCGAAACCAAGCCCGTATCGAAACCAAGCCCGTATCGAGACCGCCAATAATATCTAATCAAGAAATTACAAGTAAACTTGAAACGGGTGGTCTCGATACGTTCCGCGACGATCGCGCGGAACTACTCGACCACCAGTGAATTATTGAAAATAAAATGACTCAAGCACTCTACCGTAAATACCGACCCCAGGAATGGGATGCCGTTGTGGGACAAGATCATGTCGTCACAACGCTCAAGAACGCCATCGCGGCAGATCGCGTTGCACATGCCTATCTCTTCGCGGGTTCGCGCGGGACGGGCAAGACCACCCTCGCTCGCCTTCTCGCTAAAGCTGTCAATTGCACAAACCCAGATCCCGCAAAACGACCAGATAACACGTGTGAACTCTGTAAAGCCGTCAATGACAATCGTTTTATGGATCTCATCGAGATCGATGCGGCGTCGAATACTTCCGTGGACGATGTCCGTGATTTGCGCGACAAGATCAACTTCTCGCCATCGCAGGGCAAATATAAAATCTATATCATAGACGAAGTCCATATGCTTTCGACGGCGGCGTTCAACGCCCTGCTCAAGACGCTCGAAGAGCCGCCTCCCCACGCCATCTTTGTGTTAGCCACCACCGAAATTCACAAAATCCCTGCGACGGTTCTCTCGCGCTGTCAGCGTCACGAGTTCCGCCGCGTTCCCGTTGACGAGATCGTCGCCAACCTCAAGATGATCGTCAAAGCCGAGAACCTTCAAGCGGATGATGATGCGCTTATTCAAATCGCGCGTCAGTCTGCGGGTGGTATGCGTGACGCGATTTCCCTGCTCGATCAACTTTCGTCCACGGGCGATACGATCACGCTCGCCCTCGCGCAAACGGTGCTTGGCACTGCCACGAGTCAAACCGTGCTGGATCTCATCTCTTCCATCAACGATCACGATCCCGCGCATGGACTCGAAACGATCCACAAAGCGCTTGATGCGGGCGCCGATCCGCGCTCGCTGGCGCGGCAGATCGTTGAGTATCTGCGCGGTCTCATGCTCATTCAAATGGGCAACGCGGATCAGGTCGAAGCCACGGCGGATGTCAAGAAGCGGATGCAGGCGCACGCTAAGTCCTTTTCGACGAGCGATGTCCTGCGTATGATGAAAGCCTTCAACAACGCGGCCACAGATCTGCGCGGCGGCTGGCAGCCCTCTTTGAGCATTGAACTTGCCTTAGCGGAAGTGTTGGATGATACCCCCCCTCAATCCCCCCCAATGTTGGGGGGGACGCAAGGAGTGGCGCCTCGACCCAAGCCTCAGCCTCAAACTTCCGCGCAGAGCGGAGGTCTGAGCGAAGCGTTAGCGGAGTCGACACTTGCACCGCACGCAAGTGCAGGTGAGGCCGCAGTCGAAGCGCACGCACCTGAGAAGTCCGCTGTCAGCGCAGGAGATGTCATCAAAGCGTGGAAGAATTTGTCCGCGGCGCTTCCAAAAGCGCAGGCGAATCTTTCGGCGTTGATGAACTCGGTGAGGATGATTGACGTGCAGGGCAAGACGTTGATTTTGGGTTTGGCGAGTGATGTGCTGGTTTCAAAAATTGACAAACCCGATCAGATCGAAGCGATCCAAAAGTTGATCAAGGACGAGTTTGGCGCGGACGTGAGCGTGCGTTGTGTGGTGACGAATGCGAAAGGCAAGATCCCCGCGAACGTGGCGCAAGACGGCATGGTCGCCACCGCCATCCAACACGGCGGCGAGATCGTGGATATGCAGGATTAGTTTGCGTTTCATGTGGTGGTCGAGTAGGTCGAGGCGATAGCCGAGACCGTATCGAGACCACATTGCGTACTACGTATTGCGTAATTCGTAATTGGTAAATTGAGGTTTAACGATGGCGATGGATAAGAAAGATGAAAGAGGAAAGAAACGGCGCGATATGAAACCAGAATTTATTATCCCGCCTGTGCCTCAACTGCCTGAAAAAAAGATCAGCGAGGCACAACAGATACAACTCGATATCATTGCGAATACAAACTTCAACTTTTTTAGCGGCAGAAAGATTGCGGCATGGTTGAAAGAGAATCACAAAATGTGGCGTGCGGTTTTACTGCCGCTGAACTTTATCTCCCTCCGTGATATGGACGATGGACACTGGCACGCCGATACGCTTTATATTTATCCTGAAGACGGTTGGGGATTCAAGTTGGAAGAAATCATGAGAGAGCAGTTTCAAGCCGATGAAACAAGTTGGATCGGCGGCGAAACAGCAGGAGAAATGCTAGGCACTTCCGAAGTGGATGATAAGTCTTACGTGATTTTAGAAGCATGGTGGGATTGAATTTTGATTGGAAAGACAATTTCTTAGAGGAGAGAACTTATGGCAAAAGGATTTAACAAAGGACCTGCAATGGGCGGGCAGGGCGGCATGATGCAACAGCTGCAACGCATGCAAAAACAAATGGAAGAAGCGCAGGCTAAGCTCGCCGTGGAAATTGTCACTGCCACAGCGGGCGGCGGCGCAATCAAAGTCGTAATGACTGGCGACCAGAAATGTCAGTCCGTTGAAATCTCCCCCGATTTCATCAAAGACGCGGATGCTGAAATGTTGCAGGACTTGGTCTTGTCCGCTGTGAACATGGCGCTTGACCAGTCGCGTGAACTTCAACAGAAGTTGATGGGTCCGCTGGCGGGTGGGCTTCCTTTCTAACCGACATGTCGTTGCGAGGAGGAGCGGAGCGACGACGAAGCAATCTCAGTATTTGTTGGGGATTGCTTCGGGCAAAGAACAAAAGCGCCCTCGCAACGACATAATAAAATCATGTTATTACCCGAATCCATCCAATCCCTCATCAACGCCCTTGAGCGGCTTCCAGGCATCGGACCGAAGTCCGCTTCGAGGCTGGCGTTCTATCTTCTGCGCGCCACCGACGATGTCTCAGACGATCTGGCGCTGGCTTTGGCACATCTCAAAAAGAACACGGCTTTTTGCCAGGAATGTTTCAACATCACCGAAGCGGGACGCGGACGCTGTGAAGTGTGCGAGTCGGCGCGGCGGGATGGCAGTGTCATCTGTGTGGTGGAAGAAGCGCTGGATGTGTTGGCTTTAGAGCGCACTGGCGGCTATCAAGGCAAGTATCACGTCTTGCAGGGAGTGTTGTCTCCCATCGAAGGCATTGGTCCCGACGATTTGAAGATCAAACAATTGATCGGGCGCGTGGCGAACGGGGGAGTGAAGGAAGTGATCCTTGCGACGAATCCCAGCATGGAAGGGGACGCGACTGCTCAATATTTGCATAGCCAGTTGAAGCCGTTTGGAATTCACGTGACACGTCTTGCACGGGGCTTGCCCATGGGCGGTGACTTAGAATATGCGGATCAAAATACATTGTCACGTGCTTTAACTGGAAGACAGGAAATGTAAGACTTCGGGGGTAGCAAACCCGCAAACTGGAAATTCTCATTGCAGAAGCGCGTGAACAGGGTGCGAAGATATTGATCTCTGGCGGCGTCTCTACTCAAGCATCGAGAGATTCGGATAAAGAGGAAAACTGATAAATATCCCACGCCTCAACTTTGCTCATCTTCCTACTCCTGTGGAAGAACTGCCGCGTCTTTCTGCGACGTTGGGCGGGCCCCGCCTCTTTATCAAACGCGACGACCAGACCGGTCTCGCCTTTGGCGGCAACAAGACTCGCAAATTGGAATTCCTCGTCGCTGAAGCGCTTGAGCAGGGTGCAAAGACGTTGATCTCAGGCGGCGCGTTGCAATCGAATCATTGTCGTCAGACTGCCGCCGCGGCGGCGCGGTTTGGGATTGGTTGCATCCTTGTACTCAATGGTGAGATGCCCGACGAGCCCTCCGCGAATTTGTTACTTGACCAGTTGTTTGGAGCGGAGATCGTCACAACCCCGGATCGAAAAGATCGTGACCGCGTTTTGCAAGAGACTTTTGATAAAGCCGCTGCAGATGGGAAGAAACCGTATCTCGTTCCCTATGGCGGATCGAGTCCAACAGGTGCATTGGGATATGCGTTTGCAGTGGAGGAATTTATGAAGCAGAACATCCACGCGGATTGGATGGTGTTCGGCACATCTTCTGGCGGGACGCACGCTGGGCTTGTATTAGGTCAGCGCGTGTTTGGGTTCAAGGGCAAGGTGTTGGGAATCAGCATTGATGAATCGGAAGAGTGGTTGAAGACTCACGTTTCAAAACTTGCGTCAGACGCGAGCGAAAAACTTGGGCAACGAATTGTCTTTACACGCGATGATGTTCTCGCCAATGAAGATTATTGCCGCGCAGGCTACGGGGTGTTGACCGACGCGGAGCGCGAAGCGGTCAGATTATTTGCGAAGTATGAAGGTCTATTGCTCGATCCGGTTTACACCGGACGCGCCGCGGCGGGGATGATTGACTTGATCCGCAAGGGATTTTTCAAGAAGGATGAGATCGTGTTGTTCTGGCACACGGGTGGACAGCCTGCATTGTTTGCGGAGAAATACGCGAATAAATTTTAGCGGTCTTATGGCTTGGGATGTTTCAAAAAGAAGTCCCAAAATAGGTCGGCCGCGTCGAGATTCGTTCGGTTGTCGTCCCCGCTGGGGTAGACATGATGGAGGCCCTTGATCATCATGAAAACATATTCATTGTTGGAGCCAACCAGGCTCTTATCGAAGGTGAAACGGGTAAAGTCAGGCTGAACCTCGACTAAATAAGACATCTCGAGTGAGAGATATGCAGTCGTGCTTTGCAGGAGCGAACCAAAGTTAGGGTGATTTAGTATTTCCTGCTCGCCCAGGGGGAATGGCACAGATATGCCTTGCCCTTCCGAAATCTTGTTGTCCTCGGAACCGATGATGTTATACAATGATTCGTGTGTTTGTATTGGAACGCTGTTGGTTGCCTCCTCGTTGAGCAGCCCCGCGCCGCCGGTGGCAAAGGCGCTGAATACATCGTTCATTTCAGAGAGCAGGCGCGTGATGACAAATCCGCCGCCATTCGAGAAACCGCTGGCAAAGATGCGGTTTTCATCCACATTGAACGTTAATTTCAAATTGTCGATGATGGCCCGGATGAATTTCACATCATCCTTGAGTTCCGTTCCCGGTGGGATGTCCATGGCCGTGCCAGGCGTGTTCCATTTTTCATGCACTCCCGGTTCGCTGATGAGCGGATATTTCCAACTGGCGGGGAAGACAATGATGATATTTTCCTCATCCGCCTTCCGCACCCAGCTCGTATTTTCGTACATGGTATTGGGATGCTGATTGGAGCCATGGCACATCACAACGACGGGAGTCCGGCTTGAAGGATCATAGCCGGCGGGTACGTACACAATGAATTCGCGCGGTGTATCGTCCACGTTGATTGTATAATCGTTGCGCCCGATTGAAAATTGCAAAGTCTGGGCTTGGGGTTCCGATGTGGGTGAGAGGGTGGATGGAGCAGCCGTGGAATCGACAGAAGTCGGCTCCGGGGTATTTTCGCCTCCCGCCTCGGGACGGCTGAATCGGCACGCCATGCTGAGTATTACAACGACTAGCAGGGCTGCGAGATGATTTTTCTTTTTCATGTTTGCCTCTGGTTTTTAGAAATGCCTCAGAATTTACAGAGATTCTTGAGAACAACTCAAAGATCTCTAAGTGCCCTATAGCTTATATTTTGTATACAAATTATGTCTTCAATGCATCCCATCCTGCATATTTAGCAGTATCACCAAGCTCGGCTTCGATGCGCAGGAGTTGGTTGTACTTCGCCACTCGATCTGATCGAGCGGGCGCACCTGTTTTGATTTGACCCGTATTGAGCGCGACCGCGAGATCAGCAATCGTAGCGTCTTCGGTTTCTCCTGAGCGGTGACTCGTAACTGCTCTCCACCCCGCGCGATGACAGGTTTCCACGGCTTCGATGGTTTCGGTGAGCGAGCCAATTTGATTCACTTTGACAAGTAGGGAATTTGCGGCATTTTCTTTGATGGCGCGGCGGACGCGTTCTGGATTCGTCACCAGCAGGTCGTCGCCAACGATTTGGACTTTATCACCCATTTGCCTGGTCATCAACTTCCACGATTCCCAATCATCCTGAGCGAGACCATCCTCGATGGAAACGATGGGATAGTCCTTCACCCACTTCCCCCAGAATTCCACCATCTGTTCGCCGGTCAATTTTTTGCCCTCTTTGCGAAGGTTGTATGTCTTTGATTCTTCTTCATAGAGTTCAGACGCGGCGGGGTCTAGCGCGATAGCAACGTCCTTTCCGCGACCGGCTTTGAAGCCAGCCTTTTCTATAGCGGCGAGAATGACTTCCACCGCTTCGTTGTTGGCTTGCAACGCAGGCGCATATCCGCCTTCATCACCGACAAGGGTTGGATAGCCTTTTTCTTTCAATACCGATTTCAACGCGTGATAAATTTCTGCTCCCCATCGAAGTCCTTCAGAAAACGATGGCGCGCCGAATGGCATGACCATAAATTCCTGCATGTCCGTGGATTGCCACGCGGTGTGTGCGCCGCCGTTCAAGATGTTGAGCATTGGTACGGGTAACACATGCGCGTACACGCCGCCGAGATAACGATACAACGGCAGTCCAAATGAATTCGCCGCGGCTTTTGCGACCGCGAGACTGACTCCCAGAATCGCGTTCGCACCCAACTTTGCTTTATTTGGTGTTCCATCCAGCGCGAGCAATTCCATGTCAATCGCTTTTTGTTCTGCCGCGTCCCAGCCGAAGAGGTCGTCTGCGATCACGCCATTGACATTCGCCACCGCCTTCAAGACTCCTTTGCCGAGATAACGCTTCTTGTCGCCGTCGCGCATTTCGAGCGCTTCATGTTCGCCCGTGGAAGCGCCCGATGGAACCGCCGCGCGTCCCCACGAACCATCCGCCAGCGTGACCTCCACTTCAACCGTGGGGTTGCCGCGCGAATCCAAAATTTCGAGCGCAGAAATGCTTTCAATGACAGTGTCCATTTATTCTCCGGGTGTTGTAATGAATGCAAGTTGTTGATCTTGTTCTCTCGTTGCCTCAAGCAAGGTTTTGTAAGTATAATCCACTTTCATGGACGTGCTTATTTATGAACTCATCGCATCCTTCCACGCCTGAGCCCTTCGATCAACGCTTCGATGAACTCAGCGCATCGACTCTGGGCGGGCCTGATCCCCGTGATAAAAAGAAATTTTACTTCGCTGATACGCCTCAGCGGCGTGCGTTGATCGTGTTTGCGCGCGCCTTGTTCGTGCCCTTCATGAAAATGGATCTGAAGGGTCTTGAAAATTTCCCACTCGAAGGCCCCGTCATTCTCGCGGCGAATCACGTCACCAACTTCGATGTCTTCCCGATGCAATTCGCCATTCCGCGCGTGATCTTCTTTATGGGCAAAGCAGAACTGTTCAAAAATCCCATTATGGATATTTTGATTCGTAAGTTAAGCGGTTTTCCGGTTAATCGCGGCGATAAGGATCAATGGGCAATGCGGCACGCAGCGAAAGTGTTGAAACATAATCAAACGCTTGGTATGTTCCCTGAGGGGACGCGGTCAAAGGGGCGGGGATTAAGCGTCGCAAAAACAGGAACAGCTCGATTGGCGATTGATGCGAATTGTCCGATCCTCCCGATGACGGTCGTCGGGTCCGATCAATTCTTCAAACAGTTCCCGCGCCGAACGCTCGTCCATATCGCTCTTCTTCCGCCGATCATGCCAAAGCCGGATGAAAGTCCGCTTGCGCTGACGGACAGGCTGATGTTCACACTTGCACAAGCCCTGCCTGGAGACATGCGCGGTGTGTACGCCAAAATGCCAGAGGGGTTTGCGTAGGGTGTCTGCCCGATATTCTGCACTATTCCAGAATATTCTCCTTCCACAATTAATTGATAACCCATTGCAAGCTCGCAAACACCGTTCTTTTCGATATAATGGGGGCAGATTGGAAACACAATGCCTACAAAAATCCTTGTCATTGATGACGATGCCGCTGTCACAGACCTTCTCTCCCTTCTCCTAAAATCGCAGGGCTTTGATGTGACGGCAACAAATAACAGCGCGGATGGTTTGAACCTGATACGTGAAAATCAACCTGACATGGTTGTTCTCGATTTGATGATGCCCGAAATGGACGGTTGGGAGGTTTGCAAAACCGTTCGCACGTTCAGCCAGGTGCCGATCATCATTCTTTCCGCGTTGAACGATCCCTCCATGATTGCCAGCGTACTCGATGCCGGCGCAGATGATTACCTCACCAAACCAACCCCGAGTCGTGTTCTTGTGGCACACATCAATCGTCTGATGAATCGGACGACTGGGGCGCTCAAGCCGAACTCCACGCTGAATGAACCCTTCACCAAACCGATGGCGGCTTCGTAGGATAAGAACCCGCATCAAACCCAGCCGGTAATTGATTCTGTTACGAAAAAAGTCCCCATCGCTTCAAGATGGGGACTTCGCTTTACGCGAGATGCTTTAATGCTTCGGCGGTTTCTGTCACTGCCTCCATCATCGGGAGGTGACCGATTCCCTTCAACTCCACAAAATGTGCGTGAGGGACCGCGCTTTTCATCTCCCGCGCGCGGTCAATCGGAATCAACGAATCTTCATCACCGTGAATGACCACAACCGGGAATTTGATCGTGGATAGCAATGCGGACATGTCCATTCGTTCAGCCATTGCCTTTAGCGCGCCGATGAATGCGCCGGGTTTTTGCATTTCCATAATCTTACGCGCAGATGTTTGCAATTTTTCATCCGGTGTAAATTTAGGGGTCATCGTTTCCACTACGCCGCTAATACCTTTCTCTGCCACATCCACCGCGGTTTTGTATCGCCCCTCCTTTCGGTCTGGAGGATCAGCAAGAACTTGGGTGGAAACAAGCCCAAGTCCACTAACGCGCTCCGCGTACAACTTTGTAAATGCCAGCGCAGCGTAGCCCCCCATAGAATGCCCCGCAATGGCGGCTTTTTGGATACCCAAATGATCGAGCAGACCCGCGATATCTGAAGCAAACGTGTCGAGCGTGTATTGAGAATCCACCGTGGTCGATTGACCAAACCCACGTAAGTCAGGCAGGATCAGGTCAAATGTACCCTCAAGCAGGGATGCAACGAAATCCCAGGTGTGATGGTCAAGAGGGTATCCGTGCAACAGCACAAGCGGAGTCCCTTTGCCGCGGCGCTCGTACGCGAGCTCGATGTTGTTGATGTTTATTTTTTGCATATTATCTCCTCGTGTTCGGTCGGGGTCTGAGACCCCGACCAAGCAGACTATTTCCAATTCACCGCCACTTTCAACTTGCTTCCCAGTTTCGAATAATACTGCACAAATCCATTATCGCGCCCAAATTCGTATACGCGGCGGGTGATGTCTACATCTGCTTTGCAGTATTCAGCCACTTTATCCAACTCGCCGTTACGAAACCACTCCACCGATTTTACCCCGTCAGCAGTCTTTGTTGCCCCGAGCGTTGCCTTCGCGATGGAATCCAGACTCAAGCGAAAATTTAACGCGCGGAAAATATCCTGCAACATGTCTGTTGAGCGTATGGAGCGCAGGTTTTCGTTTGGCGCATATGGCTTCAGCACTTCGTAGTCAAAGTGGAGGATGTTGAAACCGATCACGCGATCTGCGGATTTCAACTCCGCGATCAATGCCGCAGAATCCTTTTCCCAATATACGACAAAATCATTTCGTTCCGTAGACCATGTTACACCGCAGGCAAGCAGCAGTTTCGATGGGTCGCGCCCACCGACCTCGTCAAAGAGTTTCTGGCTTTCGAGATCGAAGTAAACGACGTTCATAGCAATTTACGATCTCCGATTTACGAAGTTTGATTTTCCGCGAGCCAGTCATTGGCGAATTGAATAGCCTGTTCGCGGGTTGCGACTTGACCGATTGCTTGTGCCTCACGGATCGCCTCAAGTAACTGCCCGACGACTCTTCCAGGTTCGAGATTCAATTCTTTCATCAACTCATTGCCATCCAGCAGGCGCGGTGGGGAGATGGTCTCTTCACGCTTCTCCCAGTAGTTCTCGAGAAGAAGGTATGCAATGTCCAAAGTTGCTTGCCAGCTTTCTTGATTTATTGTATTACCGCGTGTGCCGCGCAGATCGGCGAGTCCCAGCAATACCAAATCCACGCCTGCTTCGCCCGAATCGCGGAAGAAGCGATAAATGGATTTACGCGAAGGCTCCTGTTTCTTCGCTTCCCATTGACTGGTGAAAAAATGAAAACGCATGTGGTTGAAAACGATCTTTTTTATCCTGTCAATTTCGTCGTTGCTAAGATTGAAGAAGTGTCCGCGTTTTGATGCGATCCGCGCACCTTGCACATCGTGATCGAAAAAACGAATACGACCCGCCTCATCCACAGACTTTGTAGCTGGCTTCTCAACGTCGTGATACAACGCGGCGAAGAATAGTACGGCGCGCGCGGAGCGATCCGTGTTGAGGGATTCAGTGAAGTGTTCGGCGAATCGCTCGCGATATTTTCCCAGACTATCGAGGAGCATGACATGGAAAGGATTATCTCCGCTTGAACCTGATTCGAGCACCGCAAGAATCGCTTCGAGATAGCCAAGCACTTTCAAGGTGTGTTCCCAAACGCTGTGGATGTGGGGCAGGGACTGTTCCACTCCCTGCATGGCTGAGAGTTCTGGCATCAGGTGAGGAAACACATCGAGCATTTCGAGCGCACGCAGGGATGAGTCAGGCTTCGGTCCTTCAAGGATTTTGAACAGTTCGTCGCGTTGGCGTTCGGGGGAAGTGTTTGGTAATAATTTCGCGGCTTCCTTCATTGCTTTGCGCGTTTCAAGGTCAATTTTGAAATCAAACGCCGCGGCTTGTCTCACAGCACGCAAAGTGCGGATGGGGTCATCGGTCAATGACGATGGTGAACAGGCGCGGATGATTTTTGCGCGGAGATCCGAGGCGCCGTTGAGCGGGTCAATAATCGTCCCGTCGCTGATGTTGTATGCGATTGCATTGATGGTGAAATCACGGGCGCGCAGGTCATCGTCCAATTTCGATCCTCCGCGATAAGTTGCAAAATCGAGAAAGGTGCGTGTGTCATTTTCTTCTGTCACAATGACTCGTCCTGTGTCGCGTTCTTCATCAAGGATCATGAAATTGGCTTGGAGGGAGCTGGCAACGCGTCGAGCAAGGGAAATGCCATTCGAGGGCACGGCAAAATCCAGGTCATGCGAGATTCGGTTGAGGATCATGTCTCGCACCGCGCCGCCGACGAGGTAAATTTCCTGATCAGGGAGCGCGTCCCGGACTTTGTCCAATAAAGGTGAATGAGAAGATTGAATCGGCATATAGATGATTTCAGGTTTTTCTTTGTGCCGGCTTTTCTGCGCCGCGTGCAGGGCCTGCTCGGGTGTGCCCCCTTGTGCGACGATTTTTCCGCGAATGCGAGCCACCCAGCGACCAGCGTACGATGATGCGGATTGAATTTCGTCTGACATGAAATTTATATCAGGATGTCGGTTTGTATTTTTTCAAGTCAACAACGCCAACAAACGGCAGATTGCGATAATACTCGTCGAGATCAAGACCGTAGCCGAAGACAAATTTGTTGGGGATATCGAAGCCGCGATAGTGGATGGGGACAACGGCTTCGCGGCGTTCGGCTTTGTCGAGCAACGCGCAGACCCTGAGACTGCGCGGCTGGCGAACCTGAAGGAGTTCAAGCACGGATGCGATGGTGTTGCCGCTGTCAACAATATCCTCAACGAGAAGCACATCCTTGTCGCGGATGTCCATTTGCAAATCCATGGCAACGCGTACTGCACCGGTGGATTCTCGATTACCGACCCCGTACGATGAGACCGCCATAAAGTCCATCATATGAGGGGCGGTGATGTTTCGGCTGAGATCAACTAGGAATGGCACGCCGCCGCGCAGGATGCAGACGAGAAGTAAATTGCCATCCGGGTAATCCACACTGATTTCTGCGCCAAGTTCCGCGATTCGCTTTTGAAGCTTCAATGGGTCAATTAATATTTCGGCGAGTAGGTCTTTGTAGTCTTGCATTCGATTAACGCGGTACTTCGCCCCGCTAACGCGGGATTTCGGCACCACTACCGTGGTACCTCATGATGTGCGCGGCATCGTGCTTCATATAATTCCGCCGCGCCGACGATTACAACAGGGTCGTCATATTTCGCAGGCTTGCCGTTGACAAGCCTCTGTGTGCGAGAGGCTTCACCTCCGCAGACCATGCAGATGGCGTGGAGTTTATCCACAGACTCGGCAATGGACATCAGTATGGGCATCGGTCCAAAAGGCTCGCCGCGAAAATCGGTATCCAGCCCTGCGGCGAGGACGCGGATCCCGCGCGAGGCTAATTCCTTTGCAACCGGAACCACTTCGGGGTCAAAGAATTGCGCCTCATCAATCCCGACAACGGTTGTATCATCGTCCAGTTTGTTGAGAATGTCCGCAGCGTTTTGAATGGGGATTGCATCGAAGTTTGATCCCGCATGGGATGTTACTTTTTCAACCGCGTAGCGAATATCTATGGATGGTTTGAACACCTGCACTTTTTGTTTGGCGATCGTCGCGCGGACGAGACGGCGAATCAATTCGTCTGTTTTACCGCTGAACATCGAACCGCAGACTACTTCGATGGAACCGTGAATATGCTTCATTGTTTCCTTTTGGAGTTGGACTTCCTTGAAAAATTCAGCCGCGAATTTCACGAATCAGCGCGAATTGGGGATAATTTTTCGTGCAATTCGCGGCTAGGGGTTTAACAAAAACAGGCAGACGTTTTCACATCTGCCTGTAAGTTTACCTGAGATTATTTATTCTGCAAGCCTTACGCCGCGGCTTCGGGGAGTTCGTAACCAAGCGAGCGGAGTTTCTTTTTTGCGGCGGTGAGAGAAGCCTGACCAAAACCTGCAATCGCAAGTATAGCGTCGTTTCCACCGTTCAACTTCTCAAGGAACTGACCGACGTTTTCGATACCACCCTTCTTGAGAGCGTCGGTTGCGCGAGCTGCGAGACCAAGGTCTTCGATGAGCCGTTCGGGTGAACCTTTCAATTCTTCTTTTACCTTCTGTTGTTCCACATAAGTCTGGCGGATAGAAAGTTTCTTGTAGAAGCGGTCAACCTGACCCTCGATATCGAGCAGGCGTGAGGCCTCTCCCGTGAAGAACGGATGGCAATTCGAGCAAATATCCACGCGGAATTCCTTCTTCGTGGAGCCGGTTGTCCATGTCCTGCCGCAGGATGCGCAAGTAACCTTCGCATCCGGGAAATAGGTAGGATGAATATCAGCCTTCATGTTAAACCTCCACGTGCGGGACGACATTGACACGTTTTCGCCCGTGCACAACATCGAACATCACAACGCCGTTTGCGGTTGCGAACAACGTATCGTCCTTGCCGGCATCCACGTTCAAGCCGGGCTTGATCTTCGTGCCGCGCTGGCGCACAAGGATGTTGCCAGAAAGCACGAACTGACCAGCGTAACGCTTCACGCCCAAACGCTGGGAATTTGAATCTCGTCCGTTGCGGGTTGAGCCGCCGCCTGTTTTATGTGCCATTTCTACCTCTTACTTCTTCTTTGAATCCGTCTTCTTGGAAGACGACTTGGCTGCAGTTGATTTCTTGGATGTTGTCGTTTTCTTGGCAGGAGCCTTCTTGGTGGATGTTGTTGCCGCTTCCTTCTTAGCCTTTACCGGTTTCTCAACCTTTGGCTTTGCTTCGACGACAACTTCGGCTTCTGCTTCTTTCTTGACTTCAACCTTTTCAACTTTGCGAACTTCACCGGGCTTGCCGATGAAATCCACCATCAACAATGTGTAATGCTGACGATGACCGCCGCGCACGCGGATGCGTTTCTTCGGGCGGTATTTGAAGCGGTCAATTTTCGGACCTCGGATGTGATTCGCCACGGTAGCCTTGACTTCAATGCCGCTCAGGGTGGGGGTTCCGACCATGACCTCGTCGCCATCTGCCATGAGCAGGACGCGTTCGAAATCAAAGGTTGCGCCCGTTTCAAGGGCAAGGCGATCCACTTCGATGGTGCGCCCTTCGACGGCGCGGTATTGCTTGCCGCCGCTTTCAACAATTGCAAATCTCATTTTTTCTCCAGTCATTCACTTCGCCGTGTTCATGCGGGCCTTCGTTAACTTTCAGACCATCGCCTGTGAACGGGGAAGCTGGTATTTTACAAGCAACCGCCCCAGCGAATCTTACTGCTGAGGCAGAAGCGGACGGATTATACATGCGCGGTGTGGATGTGTCAACGGGCGCGCACGTCTATTAAATGGGATTAGGCGTCGACTGGGAAGGATGCGCGCTTTTTCGGTGACAAAATCGTGTCTCTCCTTTGCCCTCACTTCAAGTCTCTTTTGTTCTCGCTCAAGATGAGCCTCAGCCTCTCGCATGTACCTACCGGATTCACGTATCTTCTTCACTTGCTCTGGGTTTATATAAGATATGCAATTGTATTGAATTGGAGGAGCTTAGATGAAAAACCCTCAAGCGGTAAGGAAAGAGTCTCTTTTCATCAGCTATTCACGGCGCGAGGCACCTTTTGCAGATAGCCTTATAGATGTTTTGGAAGATCGGGGTTTCAATGTGTGGTTGGATTACCATAGCCTGATCCCCGGTAGACCCTGGCTGGAACAAATTATGGGTGGAATTCGTGGTGCAAATGTAGTCCTGTTGATTCTCTCAAAAGAGTCAATGAAGTCCCCAAACTGCAAAGACGAATGGCAGGAAGCCATCCGATTGAAAAAGCGTATTATTCTGCTGATTTTTGAGGCGGTTCAACTTCCACCCGAATTGGAAACTTATGGATATGAGTGGATTGACTTCCGTAGTTCATTCAAAAAAAGGGTCAAGCAGTTAATTAATCAAATAGGATCCCCAGCCAAGGCAACGCAACCGCCTCCACGAAAAGGCTTTAAAGCGCCATTGGTGGTTTGGATTTCCTTTGTGGTGAGCCTGTTCGTCGCATTCATCTCCTTGCCTCTCGTGCTTACAGTTTATGTACCATATTATTTACTTCCTCTGCCCTACAAAATCTTAAAGCGTGACTTTAATTTCTTCTATGTGCAAACTGTTCTAATCATCATGCCTTTCATGTTCCTGCTGGCAGAGATCTTCCTTACATTAAGTTCTGAGCAAGGTATCTATCTTAGTCTCATGGGTACTGCAATCGTGTTTGCCGCTTTATTGCTTATCCTGTTACGGTCATCAGGGATGCGACGTTGGGGGAAACCCATTGCCTCTCCTGCGCGATTTGCAAACCCATATAACCCTGAAAAAAGCCTGCCTGAAAAAATCATCTTCGCGGTTGATTATGCCCCCGAGGACAAAAAGTATGCAGATGCGGTAATTCAAGACCTGCAGGAACATGGTCATATATATGACGAAACAGGAGGCAGATCTGAAGTAGGGCTCGTGCTCATCTCTGCTTTCAAAAATAGTACTGCATTTAACCCCGAGGAAAAAATCGTATATCCTGTCATTATCCAGACTGCCAAAGGGGTTGATCGCACCCTGCAAAGAAATCAGTGGATCGATTTCCGCCGCGGCATCAGCAAGCTGAACGTGGTAGCCGGTCTCTTGCCAGAGCCAAGCAGGATGCTCAAGGCTATTGGCGTTGCACCAACAAGCAACCAGCAGACTGTCGTCCCTTCTGTGATTCAATCCATGATTTATTACTTCACAGCCATGGGAATTTTTTCGCTGGGAGGCTGGCTGGTTTTCTTTCTCAACAATCCCAATGACATTACAGCAGGAATTTTCTTCACCATTGCCGTATTTCTAGGGCTTCTTCTCTGGACCACCTTCTCGGCCACCCGCTCATTGGTTAACCGCAAAGGATGGGTGGCTTCTGTTCGCAATCTGGTAATTGTTATTGTAGTAATGGGTGTTTTGCAAACAGTCCTATTTTTTACTGGCGCCGCAGGAGTAAGCGAGCAGGGCATCGAGAATTTGGCAGGAAATTCCGCCCTTTTTGGAACAGCCATCTATCTTCTCGGTCTGATCCTTATCATCCCACTGGCTATCAAATATAGAGAAGATTTGCTTCGCTGGTTTCCTCAGAAGGTCAAAACTTAGCCCGTCTTGGAAATAAATAATTTTGAAGGGTATATAATGAAAAAGGCCGCGACAGTCGTCGGCGGTCTTTTTCATTGACAAAACTCTCGCCCTCTTGTACCCTCGCTTCATGCCCAGCCTTAGTCTGACTCAGCGTCAAATCATTGACTCGCCCCTCGACTCGAAACTCTTCGTCTCGGGTCCCGCAGGCGCGGGGAAAACCAGCGCGGGCGTCGAGCGGATGCGTCACCTGCTCGAGCAGGGCGTGCCCGGCGAATCGATCCTCATGCTCACCCCGCAAAGAACCTTGCAGGAGCCATTTCTCGATCTGCTCCACAGCCCTGAGCGAAGCGCAGGCGGCGACGTGACTCCCGCCACGATCGGCGGCTTGGCAAGACGCATGTGTGATCTGTTCTGGCCCCTTGCAGGTGAAGCGGCAGGATTTGCGAGACCCGACCACCCGCCTGTTTTTCTCACTCTTGAAACCGCACAATATTACATGGCTCATCTTGTCCATCCGTTGTTGGACGCGGGGTATTTTGAGTCCGTCACGATTGACCGTAATCGTCTGTATTCCCAGATCATTGACAACCTCAACAAAGCCGCAGTGATCGGTTTTCCTCATACCGAAATCGGTTCACGACTCGATACATCCTACTTCGGCGACCCGGCTCAGCGGCGCGTCTATGCTGATGCGCAGGATTGTGCGAATCGATTTCGGCAATATTGCCTCGATCACAACCTTTTAGATTTCTCTTTGCAACTTGAAATTTTTGCCAACGTCTTATGGACCCAAGAGATTGTCCGCGACTATCTCACAAAGAATTATCGCCATTTGATCTACGATAATGTGGAAGAGGATGGTCCGCGTGCGCATGATATTCTGCGTGAATGGCTGCCACGTTTCGACTCGGCGTTGCTGATCTACGACGAAGGCGCAGGCTTCCGTTACTTCCTTGGAGCAGATGTGCAAACTGGCTGGGCGTTGCGTGAATTGTGTGATGAACATATCGTCTTGCAAGATTCGTTTGTGATGTCGGATGGTATTGCAAAATTGAGTCAGGGGTTGACTGCGGCAATCATTCCAAATGCCGAGTCGAAAGTCGAAGAGCCTGCCCTGAGCGAGTCGAGGGGTCCAAAGTCAAATGAAAATTCGCTGGCAATTATTCAGTCGCATTTCTACCCTGAGTTACTTGATGTGGTCGTCAACGAAATTGAACAATTAATTTCAACAGGCATTCGGCCTTCTGAAATCGTGGTGCTTGCTCCCTACCTTTCCGATGCTCTGCGATTTTCTATCACACACAGACTTGAAGCTGGAAATATTGCATGGCGCTCGCACAGACCTTCGCGTTCGTTGCGTGACGAACCCGCATCCCATGCACTCATTACTTTAGCCGCGCTGGCGCACCCACATTGGAATATCCCCCCGCCGAAGTTTGACACGGCATACGCATTGATGCAATCCATTGACGGACTCGATCTCATCCGTGCGCAATTATTAACCGACATCGTGTATCGTCAGCGCGACCTTCGGCTTTCATCTTTCGATGAAATCAAACCCGATGTGCAGGAACGGATCACCTTCTCAGTCGGGAATCGCTATTCGACGATTCGAAATTGGCTTGAAGAATATCGGACATCGAATCTCCGGCCGCTCGATCATTTCCTGCGAAAGTTATTCGGTGAGGTGTTGTCTCAGGCGGGGTTTGGCTATCACCGAAACTTTGACTCAGTTCGCGTAGCGGCGAGTCTGGTCGAGTCGGTGAAAAAATTTCGTTTGGCTATGGAACCGTCGAACGTAGGCAAGGATCGCCCGAATTTTGATTTCGGCAAAGAATATGTCGCCATGCTCGGCGAAGGTGTGATCGCCGCGTCGTATGTTGAATCGTGGAGAACCGAAGATAAGGACGCGGTGCTGGTCGCGCCTGCACACACATTTTTGATGATGAACCGTCCCGTCACGATTCAATTCTGGCTCGACCCTGGTTCAAGCGGATGGTATGAGCGACTCTCGCAGCCGCTCACACATCCGTACGTGTTGTCGCGTGGATGGCAGGCAGGTCGCCAGTGGACGGACGCAGACGATGTCCAATACAGTAAAGAAGCGATGGCGCGGCAAGTGGCGGGACTTCTTCGCCGATGCCGCGAGCGCGTCTATTTGGGAATTGCCGAACTTGGCGAAAGCGGATTCGAAGGACGCGGTGAATTGTTGCGCGCGTTCCAAAAGGTTTTATGAATGAACAATAAATATTTGCTTGTTGTGATTTCAATTCTTTTGTTGGCTTGCACCGCGATTGGTACTCCAACTCCAACCCCCGGACCCGCAGGCGGTTTAGGCATTGGCACAATCTTTGGCGTGGTCACGGACGCAGCTACTGGCGCCCCGATCGCAGGTGCCACTGTGACTTGTGAACATTTTTCGTACACATCCAATGAAGAACTTCGCTGCAATCGAAGCACGGTGACCGATCAGGATGGGAAATTCCTGTTCGAAAACATATTCTTTCACGATACCGATACGATCACGCTGACGGTCAACACGTCCGGCTACGATGCGACAACATTTCGACAGGGATTTTTCACACAACCTTTTTTTGAAGCCAATATGGAGCTAACTCCCACTGGCTTGCCGCCGAGCAACACTGCGGATGGACCCACAATAGCAAACTGTCCGATGTTCCTGGCTAATAATTTCTGGAACGCGCGCGCGGATTCGCTTCCCGTCCATCCGCTATCTGATGCGTGGATCGAGAGCATTGGACGCGACGAAGGCTTCCACATGGACTTCGGCTCAGGTGAGTGGGATGGCGGACCGATCGGGATTCCGTTCAACGTAGTGGCAGGATCAACCGTCCCGAAGTATGATCCGGAATTTTATTATCCCGATGAATCCGACCCAGGACCGTATCCGATCCCCGAGAATCCAAATATCGAATACGGATCTGATCATCACATCCTGGTCGTGGATACAGACACTTGCACATTGTTTGAAACCTACGATATGAGTTTCGACAACGGACAGTGGTTCGGCGGCTCAGGGGCGATCTGGGATTTGAACGAGAACACCCTGCGCCCCGAAACATGGACCTCCGCTGACGCGGCAGGATTGCCGATATTGCCGGGGCTGGTTCGCTACGATGAGATCGCCGCGGGTGAGATCAAACACGCGTTACGATTCACTGTCGAAGATACAGCAGGTTATGTCTGGCCCGCGCGGCATCAAACATCTGATCCGCAAGATGGCATCCCACCGCTGGGTGCGCGCTTCCGTTTGAAAGCGGATTATGACATTTCAGGTTTTCCGCCTGAAATGCAAATTCTGTTGCAGGCGTTTAAAACATACGGAATTGTTCTCGCTGACAACGGCTCGGACTGGTACGTGAACGGCGCGCCCGACGAACGCTGGGATAACGATATGCTCCACTTGCTGGATGTGCTGACAGGAGATGACTTCGAAACGGTTGATACGTCTGTGTTAATGGTGGATGTGGATTCGGGCGAAGTGCGATAAATTGATCGAGTATCATGATCCGGCATCGACTTCGTGATCATTCTCATTAGGAGGTTATGTGACCCGCCGCGGAAATTCATACAAATCCAGCCCACCGGCATGGCAATTGATTTGGCGCTTTCAGGATGTCAGGCGAAAAATCCTGATCACCATTGGTCTTGTCATTCTGTACAGGTTCCTGCTCAATATACCTTTACCGGGAATATCCATCACACCCGATGCTCTTCGACAAAATATCACACCCGGAACCGGGCTGCACACCCTGCTTGAATTCTTGAGCATGCTCTCCGGCAGTTCATTGCTCACCGTATCCATACTCTCGCTTGGCTTACTGCCATACAACCTGTCAAGCCTCCTGATCTACCCCTGGATTTCAATCATTCCGGCCCTGCGGAGAAAACAGAAAGACGATCGCCGCGCTGCGCGGGTTACGTTCGAACGCTGGAATTACTTTCTGGCAATTCCGGTTGCACTACTCGAAGCGTACCTCTTTTTGTTTGTATTATCGCCCAATTGTGAAGGCAGGCTCTTTCTACTCGAAGGAAGCGCCGGAAAAATGGATATCCTATTGACAGTGACGACAGCGGCCGCCCTCGTAGCCGGTTCCTTCGTCGCGGTATGGATCGCTGGTCTGATCAGCGAATACGGCATACCACAACAGGGAAATATCATTTTGATCGCCAGTGGAATTATCGCACAACTACCGGGCGAGTTGATCGGACTGCTCGGTCTCCGGTCCCAAGGAGGCACCATTCTTGAATACCAGGGCTTGGTGGAAAGGATCCCGATTATTGCCGGAAGGATATTCCATACTCCCGGCCGACTCGAAACCCTCGCGGCGTATATCTTTCTCTTTATCATGTGCATAATCACAGTCATATATCTGCTCGGGGGGAGGCGCAAAATAACATTTCTACGCCCGGATAGGGCAAGTCTACAGCCTTACCTCAAAAGAAGTTCTACGAGGACGACGCTCCCTCATCTGCCCATACTTTTCACCACGGGGAGTGATGGGTTGATTGGCAGTCAATTGCTCGTTGCACTGACGACCTTCTACGCGCCCCTGGCGACCTGCGTGGCCATCCCGTGGGTAGGGGCGACAGCCATGGGGATTGTATCCGTATTCGGCGATCAGAGCATCTTTTTCGGTCCACTCGCCTTTCTGAGCGTAATGTACTTCACGTACTATTATGCCAATGCAAATTTCCAGGAGCAGGATCATGCCGAGTCCCTCCGCCGTGAAGGATCGATTATTCCAAACCTGAGGCCTGGGGCGGAAACAAGGGATTACTTGAATCGGGTAAATCGCCGGATTGCCTTTGTGAGCGCGTTCCTGCTTGGCAGTCTTTCCATTGCACCGTGGGTGTTCAACATGATTTTCGATGTCAACCTATCGCTGTTGGACGGTGAAAAATTATTAATCGTTGTGGGTGTTATCAGGGATGCGTCTTTTTATGTAGGCGCGGAATTGAAAATGCGCGGATACGATAATGTTCCAGTCTCAGCATGAACCATCGGCATTTATCGCCCTCTGCTGATGTAATAATGTACCTGCCCACTTGAGACGTTCACAGAGAATGACTTCAAAACCGTGGATACGTCCATGCTGATGTTGGATGGGGATTCAGGAAACGTGAAATAATCGGCATGTGAAGCGGGTTCCTGCACACCAAATACTCGACGCAGGCAAACCAATCACTCGCAACTTTGGGTATCGCGTGGGGTTATCAGTGTAAACCAAAATACGGAGGTGTGACATGTCCATTGAAAGCGATCGCAAACCCCTGCTTTCAGCACGGCAGATCGGTATTGCCGCGGCATTCGGCGGCGCCGCCCTGGCGCTGGTTCTTGCGGGTGTGACGATACCCATCCCTGGAACCCCCGTGGTGACCGACCCGCGCGAGATCTTTACCACCATCGGCGCATCGCTCACCGGACCCATCGGAGGCATCGTGATCGGTATCCTCGCAGGGATTGCCGAACCGGGTATCCCGCTCGCCAGCCTGCTCGCCCACATTGTTGGCGGGATCTATAACGGGTTCGTCTACAAGAATTTTGCATGGAAATCCAACGACAACCGCGGCATGTATCTGGTGAAATGGGCATTACAGGTATTGGGGTACTACTTCATTTTCGTAGTACCATTGTTCGTTGTCGGTCTTGTGATGTTCTATCCTGATCCGGAATACGGCGGGTTCACCGCGTTGCTTGTCGCGCTGGAAACGGGCGCCGCTCCCGAGGCAATCATCACAACCGTCGTCACCACCATCATCATGGGTGCGTTGCCCGAGCGCTTCCGCCGGCCCCTTTGGTAAGCCTGCAAACGAATAAAACCAGATCCATCGAACTCCATACCGGGTCACAATCAGTTTACGGGTTGTGACTCGGTGTCTTAATATCGCAAATTCTCATGACGCCATTCGACGTGGAATTCAAAAACCTGGCATTTACCTACGAGGGGGCGGAGGCACCTGCCTTAAAAGATATCAACCTGACAATCTCTCCGGGGGAAATATTGTTGATCACCGGTCCGGCGGGGAGCGGTAAAACCACTTTTTGCAGTTGTATCAACGGCCTCATCCCTCACTACCATCAGGGTGAACTTGCCGGGGATGTGCTGGTGCGCGGATATAACACACGCCGGGCGCGTGTCGGCGGGCTGGCATCCCTTGTCGGTATGGTTTTTCAGGATCCGGAGAGTCAACTTGTCACAAACAGTGTGGCAGACGAGGTGGCATTCGGTCCGGAAAATCTTGGCGTCCCGCGTGAGGAGATCAACCGGCGCGTGGCGGAATCGTTGAAATCCACACGCCTGCAGGGATACGATGATCGTGAACCTCATTCGCTATCCGGCGGAGAACAGCAGGCTTGTGTGATCGCCGCGGTCTATGCCATGCACCCGGAACTTTATGTGATGGACGAACCGCTCGCGAATCTCGATCCTGAAGGCAAGGCGCAGGTCTTGCGAGTTGTGGTCGAACTTGCAAAGCAGCGAGGGAAGAGCCTGATCATCGTTGAGCATGCGCTGGAGGAAGTGCTCCCATTGGTTGACAGGGTCATTGTGATGGACAAAGGCGGGATCGTACGCGACGGTCCCAGAGACGATGTCATGAGCGAAGGGGAAATCCCATTTGTGTTCACCCGTCCACCGGTGGTGCGACTCGGGGAGAAATATGGACTGAACCCTTTGCCACTCGCATCGGGACAATTTTATCAGTCCCTCAGTGCGCGTCATACATTGGGACGGATTTCGGATCAGACTCCCCCGGAGATTGATCCTGGATCGAATGACCTGGTCATTCAATTGGAGGAGGTTTCTTTCTCTTATAACAACAATTTACCAGGACAGACAAAGGCGTTGAACAACATCAACGTGAAGATTCAAGCAGGGGAATTCGTCGCCCTGTTGGGACGCAACGGCGCAGGGAAATCAACGATGATCCGCCAGATGATCGGCTTGTTACAACCCGATTCAGGGAAAGTGACCATTCTAAACAAGGATATGGCGGTGACACCGACTTATGAAATTGCGCGCATGGTCGGTTTTTGTTTTCAAAATCCCAACCACCAGATCGTTTCGTTCAACGTGAGGGACGAGATCATATTCGGCCTCAAGGCACACGAGGTCGACCCGGCGGAGTTTGAAACACGGATCCATGACTCGCTGGAATTCGTAAACATGCTCGAATACATCGATGCGGAAGTGTTCGATCTAGGGAAGGGACAAAAACAGCGACTGGCACTGGCTTCAGTTCTGTCGCTTAATCCCGAGATCCTGATCGTGGACGAGCCGACGACCGGGCAGGATCCACGCATGGCAGCGGAAATCTTCGAGATTCTCAAGCGGTTGAACGAATCAGGCACGACCATCCTGATCATCACCCATCATATTGAACTGGCAGCCACGTATGCCCGGCGCGCCGTTGTCCTGAGCGAGGGAGGAGTTATCTTCGACGGCCCCGTGCGGTCACTTCTCATGAACACAGAGTTAATGAAAGATTCGGCATTGGAAATGCCCGAGACAACCCGGTTGGCATCTCTAATGAGCGGTCATGGCATCCCAGCCTGGCTCGTGACGTTCGACGAACTCGATCAAGCCATTGGCGGGCTGGTGGGAGGGGGATCATGACGATCGAATATAGGAAAGGGACCTCGTTCCTCCACCGGCTCGATGCACGGACGAAACTCCTCCTGTTCGCGATTGCGACAGTCCTTGCCGTCGTCATCCTCGACCCAATCTTGATGGGAATATTATTCTTTCTTCTGTATGCGATGGGGAGGATGGCGGTGAATCGGAAACTCCTCAACCGCAACCTGCGCGTACTGGTCGTCATTTTTTTTACTTTTTCGATGTTTCAGGTCATCTTCTTTACACCGGAAGACGCCCACTTTTTGTTTTATCTGATACCGGTCAAAAATTGGATCCCGGTCACCGTGGAGGGGTTGGTGAGAGGCGTGGCAGTCTTCTTCCGGTTTTTCAGTGTGGTGCTTGCTGTCCACTTGATGTTGTACACCACCCCGCCTGTCGAACTCGTCCTGGCGTTGACACGCCGGAAAAAAACGCGTCGAATAACCCGTGATGCGGCGCTCATCCTTCTGATCGGCATTTTGTTTACTATTATTGCATCCCTCTCCTGGTCCGAGTCCATCAAGAACCTTCCCCTTCGACCCGGCATGCGGTTCATTGTCGTACTCCTCTCGGCGTTAATTCCTGCCTATATTATCCAATGGATCTCCAACCGCGGCCTCCCGCCCGAAATGGGCATGGCATTGACGCTCGGATTTGCGACCGTGGGCATCCTTTCACAACAGGCGCAGAAGATCACCGACGCACAGAAGGCGCGGGGATATAACGTCCAGCCGAAGAATCTCATTCGCCGCGTGCAGGTGCTCACCGCCTTGTTGATCCCCATTTTCCTTGCCACGCTGGAGCGCTCGCAGGATATTTCGATCGCAATCCTGGCGCGTGGATTCGACTATAATATCGAAGCGCGGACGTATCGTCGCGAACTTGTTTTCACACGGGAAGATTTCATCTTTTTGTCCACATTGGTTTTACTTCTCATCGGCGGGATGACACTGAACTATTTTGGCATCGGCAATTTTACTGAACAGGCGATCTTCCAATGGATCAACCGTTAATCGGACACTCAAATCAAAAGGAGATGAATCATGGCGGAACATTTTCTTGACGGTAGTGTGACACAACCCTTCTGGGACAACTCGGTTACACCGCGCCTCGAAGTTCAACCGGGGGATGTTGTCACTTTCGATTGCCCCGAGCCCTGCGGACAGGTCACCTCCAAATGGAATCACGAAGACCTGGCAAAGATCGACTTTGCTCCGATCCATGCGCTGGTGGGATCCGTATTCGTAAAGGGAGCCAAACCCGGCGACTCGCTCGAGGTCGAAGTGTTGAAGATGAAGCACAAAGGCTGGGGCTGGAGCGGTCACCTGCCCCATTTCGGCTTGCTGGCGGAGGATTTCGATTTTGCCTATATCCATCACTGGGAATTGAAAGAGGATCAATGTCATTTCGGCGTGAAGGATATCGTCCTTCCGTTTCAGCCATTCTGCGGGACGATGGGCGTTGCCCCCGCCGAACCTGGCCGCATCGACACGATTCCCCCGCGGCAGAACGGCGGCAACATGGATATCCGCGATCTGGGTCCCGGCTCCAAACTCTGGCTCCCGGTCCTGGTGGAGGGAGCGTTGTTTGCCTGCGGCGATTGCCACAGCGCGCAGGGAGATGGCGAATCGGCGGGAACTGGCATCGAATCCCCCATGGAAGTAACCCTGCGTTTCAACGTCCGAAAAGATTTCGCGGTCAAGGAAGCGCAATTCGAAACGACCAGCCCCCTGACCAAATTAGACAACAAGGGATTTCACGCCACCACCGCGCATGGACCGGACCTCTTCGAGAATGCAAAGAATGCCATTCGTTACATGATCCAATGGATGGTGGATACCCACGGATTAAACCGGAGTCAGGCATATATTATTTGCAGTGAAGCGGTTGACCTGAAGATCAGCGAGATCGTGGACGCGCCCAACTATATCGTGTCTGCCTACGTGCCGTTGAGTATCTTCAAATCGTAGGCGGTTCTTGCTTACTGAACGTGTTAATCCCAAGGCGTAATATCAATACGGGCAATGGATGATTTCATTGCCCGTATTTCATTGTAAAATCCAGGCATGCTTTACCGCTAAGAACGCGAAGAACGCCAAGAGAGACAATGGAAATCTTTGCGTTTTTTGTAATTTCGGGTTCAGATTACGAGGAGTTGAAAATGAGAGCAGATATTGAAGCAGTTGGGAAAGACATTGTTGATATCGCATATAAGATTCACAGCGAATTCGGACCCGGCTTGTTGGAGTCTGCGTATCAAGCTTGTCACGTGTATGAACTTCGGAAGCGGGGCAGGATCGTGCAGGCTGAACTGACATTGCCTATTGAATATGATGGGCAGAAGTTTGACGAAGGGTATCGCATTGACGAATTGGTGGATGAGCTGGTTTTTGTTGAAAATAAGGCGGTCGATGAAGTTCACCCAATCCACCTGGCACAGCTTCTCACATATATGAAACTTAAGAACATCAAACTTGGCTATCTGATAAACTGGAACGTGAAACTGATTAAGAACGGAATCCAAAGAGTCGTCAACGGGCTCGAGGAACCACCCAATCGAGCAGGCTTTATCAAAAAGCCATAAGATTTTTACCGCTAAGACCGCAAAGGTCGCGAAGAAAACAATTAAAAATCTTAGCGCTCTTAGCGTGCTTCGCGGTTAATAAATATGACTTTCACCCCTCGACCCTCCCAACAAAATATCCTCCGCTACACCGGCGGACGGCTGGGCATTGCCGCGGTGCCTGGCGCGGGCAAGACGCATATTCTCTCGGCGTTGGCGGCGCAGATCATTCACAGCGGCGCGCTTGGCGACGATCAGGAAGTGCTCATCGTCACGCTCGTCAACTCGGCGGTGGATAATTTCGAAGCGCGCATCAAACGCTTCTTCGACAATCCCCTGCAGGCGCTCTACAAATATCGCGTGCGCACACTGCATGGGCTGGCGCATGACATCGTCCGCGAGAAGCCGGCGCGCGTGGGGCTCGAGGAGCGCTTCAGCATCATTGACGAGCGTGAGGCGGGCTTCATCCGCCGCGAGTCGGTCAATGCGTGGCTGGCGTCGCACTCGCTGGATGACTATCTCGACCCCGCCCTCGATCAATCCAAGATGGATTGGGTCAAACGTCAGCAACTGCCTGATCTGTTGGACTCCCTCGCCTTAGCCTTTATCCGTTCATCCAAAGATCGCCTCCTGACTCCCGAAAGCCTGCGCGCCAAACTGGATGCTTCACCTGCCCCTCTGCCTCTCGCTGAACTTGGCTGGAGCATTTATTCTGATTATCAACGCGCCCTCGCCTATCGCGGCGCCGTGGACTTCGATGACTTGATCCGCCTAGCGTTGACATTGCTCGAAAGCGACGAAGAATTTCTGGAGCGCTTGCGTTATCGTTATCCGTTCATTTTGGAAGATGAAGCGCAGGATTCGAGTCTGACGCAGGAGAGAATTCTGTCTTTGTTGAGCGGCTCTCGCGCTGAGCGGAGGCAAAGCGACAGCGAAGCCGAAGACGAAGCGCGATTGACTGGCGACCCCGCGCTTCGTCTTCGCTCCTCGGAGAGCACTCGTCGCTCCGCTCAGCGCGATGGATTTGATGGGAATTGGGTCCGCGTCGGTGACCCCAACCAAGCCATCTTCGAGACGTTTACCACTGCCTCACCTGAACTCTTGCGCGCGTTTATTCAAAATAATCCAAGCATCGACATGCCCGAGTCAGGGCGGTCGCAGCCATCCATTATGGCGCTGGCGAATCATCTGATTGACTGGGTGATGACAGCGCATCCCGTCCCCGAAGCGCGGACGGCTTTGTCGCTTCCGCATATCGTTCCTGTCCCTGAGGACGACCCGCAACAGAATCCGCCCGATAACCCTGATGGGATTAAATTCATCAGCAAGAAATATACGCCTGAAGAAGAACTCGAAGCGGTGGTCAAATCGGTGAAGAATTATCTCGATACATTTGCTGAGGCTCCCGTCGAAGAACAACCGACGATTGCCGTGTTGGTCCCGCGCAATGCCCGCGGCGTGGAAGTGGTCAATGCGCTGCGTCAGCGCAGCATCGAGCCGATTGAATTAATTTCAAGCACAAGTGAAACACGCGCGGCGGCGGGATCGTTGAATATGTTATTGTCGTATCTGGCGGATTCGGCATCGGCAAGCAAGTTGGCAAACGCGTATCGCGTCTTTCGCAGGGATTGGCGCGATGGCATGTCGTTGCGAGGGCAAAGCCCGAAGCAATCTCCTGAAGATGAAGGGGTTGCTGCGTCGCAAAGTGCGCTCCTCGCAACGACATCAAGTCTTCTGCGCAAGATGGTTGATGTGGAAAACTTCATCGCGCCGCGAAAAGAAAATGACTGGCTGACAGGCTTGGGTGAGTCAGAAGCGGACGCCGTTGAGGTGGTTATCCAGGAATTAAGCGCGTTCCGAGTCAATGTCCAGAGATGGTTGAACGCGGTCACGCTTCCCATTGACCAGTTGGTGTTGACGCTGGCGCAGGATGTGTTCAGTGAAGCGCATGATCTGGCGCTGGCGCATAAACTGGCGCTGGTGTTGAGACAAGTCGCGGACGATCACGCGGATTGGCGCCTGCCGGAGTTGACGGCGGAACTGGCGGTGATCGCGAAGAACGAACGGCGCTTCATCGGGTTCTCATCGGACGATTCGGGCTTTGACCCCGAACGGCATCGCGGACGGGTGGTGGTGACGACGATGCACAAGGCGAAGGGGCTGGAGTGGGACCGCGTGTATTTGATGTCGGTCAATAATTATGACTTCCCGTCGAACATGCCGAATGATAGATTCATTTCGGAGAAGAGGTTTATCCGCGGCGGCTTGAATTTGGAAGCGGAGGCGCTGGCGCAGTTGACCGCGTTGGGGTGGTCTCGACTGCTTGCGTCTCGACCACCGAACGATGAGTATGACTGGTACGAGGAAGGCGCGGCGACGATGCGCTCGCGGTTGGATTACGTCAAGGAACGCCTGCGCCTGTTCTACGTGGGTATCACCCGCGCGAAGCGGGACTTGATCGTGACATGGAATTCAGGCAGGCAGGGCGATGCGACACCGTCCCTGGCGTTGAGTGAGTTGATGGGGTGGTGGGAGTCGGAAGGTGGTGGATAGTGAGTGGTTACTTTGATTTGTTATAAAATGATATCCAAAGGCAAACACTATGGCTACATTTCCTGAAAACAATATCGTGGCTTATGAATTATTGTACAAATTAGAAGTTGGTTTACGAGAATTTTTGATAGATACATTTGGTAGGGAAGATCAAAAATGGTGGAAGCAAAGGCTCCCACCAGATGTGTTCGATAAGCTCAAAAACGGTCGTGAACAGGAGAGAAAAATTAAATGGGTTGAATTGCTCCCTCATCACCCCATATACTACATTGACTTTCCAGACCTAAAGAAGATAATTGAAATTAAAGATAATTGGCGCGATGCCTTTCAATCGTTTTTTGCTGACAAAGACGTGTTTTGTGGAGGTTTGAGAGAACTTGAACCAATTAGGAATAAGATTGCGCACAGCAGAAGAATATCTGACAGCGAAATTCATATGCTTAAAGGAAATATTGCAAAATTCGAGAGTGCAGTAGGAAAAGAAAGGTGGGATAAATTAGTTCTCGGGCAAACCGTAGAACCAAGCATTTCAGAAAAAATCATTTCCTTGAGAGAGCTATCAAATTCAATTTTCCAAAAGATAATTGAATGTAGTCCTATAGGAAATCTGGATACATGGAGTAAGTTAATGCAAGAGTGGTGGTTTGATAGCGACTATCTGTGTCTGAGGTGGATAAGACTCTTTAGAGTTGAAAAAGGGTCAGTTTAAGGTGGTACGATTTGTTAAGGTTGAGGGCAAGTGTACCCCAAGTGTTCGGGGCGTGCACGCCCCGAACACTTGGGCGGGCGTC
>Ga0247727_10002625_pt1 | contig 40770 bp, 39 predicted proteins | sample WisWelCaveWW1625_FD_202498 | JGI IMG/M metagenome (GOLD analysis project Ga0247727, IMG submission 202498) | Biofilm microbial communities from Wishing Well Cave, Virginia, United States - WW16-25 | ecosystem: Environmental > Aquatic > Deep subsurface > Groundwater > Cave microbial mat | place... | reverse complement strand
TCAACCGCGTGTCCGCGGGTGTCGAAGCAGGCATGGCGCTGTTGATCGGGGGCCCATGGCTTGCGTGGTTGCTGACTTGAGCAAGTCGGCTTGGAATTGCCGTCACAAAAAGCTTGACCCGCGCCGCGACGCGGCGTTTTGGGGCGTCAGCGAAACCCGCGCGGAGTCGGCCGATGAGCATCGAAGAAGAAGCGGCGGCCGCCGCGCGCCGGCCGCCGTCGGAAAATCCGCACTTCATCGCCGGTGTTGTCGGCGCGGCGGGCGATCACGACGCCCCGCTGCTGCGCCGTCTGCTCGCCGGCCTCGACACCGCGGACCTCGCCGACGTCGTAGAACATGTGCCGCTGGAGACCGCGCTCACCATCGCACGCCTAATCGGCCGCGAGCTGCCGGCTGAGTTCCTGGCCGACCTCTCCACCGAGCGGCGCGAGGAAGTGCTGCCGGAGCTCCCGCCCGATTATGTCGGGCGCGCCCTCGACGAACTCGATACCGACGACGCAGCCGCGGTCGCCGCCGACATCGACGAAAAGCAGTTGGGCGCGGTGCTGGCCGCCGCCGACGAGGACACGCGCCTTGTCGTGGAAGAGGCGCTCTCTTTCGAGGAAGAGACCGCCGGGCGGCTCATGCAGCGCGAATACGTCGCCGCGCCCGAGGGCGCGCGCGTGGGCGATGTAATCGACCGCATGCGTTCGGAAGCAGCCGAGCTGCCCGACGTGTTCTTCGAGATTTACGTTGTCGATCCCGCCATGCGTCCGGTGGGCGCTGTCAATGTCTCGCGGCTGATGCGCGCCACGCGCGAGACGCCGGTGGCCGAAATCATGGCGCCGGTGAAGGCGCTGGTGCGGCCAGAGATGGACCAGGAAGAGGTCGCCTTGACGTTCCAGAAGTACCACCTGGCCTCCGCCCCTGTCGTGGACGAAGCGGGGCGCCTCACCGGCACGGTGACGGTCGATGATATTGTCGACGTCATCAGCGAAGAAGGTGAGGAGGACCTGCTCAAGCTGGCTGGCGTCAGCGAGGCCGCGCAGACCGACAGCGTTTTCCGCTCCGTGCGCGCGCGTGCGCCGTGGCTGCTGGTCAATCTGGGTACTGCGCTCGCCGCATCGAGCGTCATCCGTGTGTTCGAGCATTCCATCGCCGAACTGGTTGCGCTCGCGGTGCTAATGCCGATCGTGGCTTCGATGGGCGGCAACGCGGGCACACAGGCGTTGGCGGTGGCGGTGCGAGCGATCGCGGCGCGCGACCTCACCGAGTCCAACGCACCGCGCTATGTCGTGCGCGAGGCGCTGACCGCGGTTTCGAACGGGCTTATCTTCGCGAGCGTGCTTTCCGGGGTGGTGGCGCTCTGGTTCCACAATGGGTTGTTGGCGCTCGCGATCGCACTTGCGGTCATCATCAACTTCGCCTGTGCCGGCCTCGCCGGCATTCTCGTGCCGCTGACCTTGCGCCGTTTCGGCGCAGATCCAGCCGTTTCCTCTTCGGTATTTGTCACGTTCGTAACCGACATCGTCGGCTTCCTGGCATTCCTCGGACTGGCGACGGTAATCCTCCTGTCGTAATGCGGACGCTTGTCGTTTGATCTGGATCAATGACAGGGCGGTTCGTGCGGGCGCCGCATGTCGGGGTCTGGAGGTGAGCTCATGAACGCCCCGGAAAACGGCGAGGTCGAGAGCCGCGCGCGTCGTATGCGCGAGATGATTAAGCGCCTTGATGTCGATATGCTTGAACTCGCGTACGCGCGGGTGGGCAAGACCTACGCGGACGCAGGCGAAACATGCCGCCGCTGCGCCAACACGGCGCAGTGTCTGAAATGGTTGGCTGCCGCGTCCGTGGGTCAGACGCGTCCCACCTTTTGCCCAAACCTTCGGCGCTTCGAGGGTTTCGCAACACGATAGACGTGCGCTTTTCTCGGCTGAAGAGGCGAAGGCAAACCTCTATCCCCCACGTCGCGGCGCTCCCGCCCTTGTGTTGCAAGGTTTGCGGAAAAATCTGTCCGACACCAGCAATGTTGACCGATACTGCGCCCATCCCTTGCATGGGAGGTTCTCGTTGCTAGCCGGGCGCCAAGAAGCAAGGGCCGCGATCGAGCGTGAAGCGGTGAGTTGAAGCGCTGCCCCCACGTCCCTCCCCGCGAGGGGAGGGTGTCGCCGGCGAAAGCCGGCGACGGGTGGGGCGGCGCAACCGCAACAGCCCACGGGAACGCCAGCCGGCTCAACCGTGGGGGTCCGGGTTCTTGGCAGAGCCCGCACGCCAGCGGGGAGCGATCCAGGAGAGTGAAACACCTCCCCGTGACGTCCCGCTGAGCACAGATCGCAAGGGGCGCGCGCGGACGCGCGCATCGCTTTCGCGAGGAAGCGGTGCAAACTCTGAACTACCCCCGGCGCATCCCCGCGCGCCCCGCCTCCCGCCCGCGTTTTCAGTCGCGAAAACGCAAGACGATGACGCGCGTCCGGACCCGTTGCAGGTCGACCTTTTATGGGCCAGGGTCCCTTCGCCTCCTCGGGAGCATCGATCATGGCAGGAAAGCAGACAAGCCTCACAGACCTCTACACAACGGCCCTGGAAGATGCGCACTGGACGGTGCCGCAGAATTACGACGCCTGCTTCGACTGGCGCTACGATCAAGGGCGCGCCGCCATGATCGGCCTCTACCAGAAGGGCAAGGAATTCCAGTGGGACGCCACCACGCGGATCGATTGGAGCCAGGAGCTCGACCTGGAAAACCCGCAGCAGCTGCCCGAACAGATGCTCCCGATAGCAGGCATGCCCCTCTATGAAAAAATGTCCGCACGCGAGAAGGCTGAGTGCCGGCGCCATTCCCAGGCATGGCAAGTCAGCCAATTCATGCAGGGCGAACAGGGAGCGCTCATCTGCGCGGCAAAGATCGTCACGCATGTGCCGGACACGGATTCAAAATTCTACGCCTCGACCCAAGTCATCGACGAAGCACGCCATGTCGAGACGTACAGAATGCTGCTGCAAAAGTTCGGGGTCGCTTATCAGACGACGCCCCCGCTCAAAGAATTGATTGACCAGACCCTGCGCGACAGCCGTTGGGACATGACCTATCTGGGCATGCAGGTGGTGATCGAAGGCCTGGCGCTGGCGGCTTTCCAGACCACGCGAGACTATGCGCAGAACCCGCTCGCCAAGCAGGTGAACGCCTATGTGATGCAAGACGAGAGCCGCCACGTCGCGTTCGGCCGTCTCGCCTTGCGCGATTACTACCCGCAGCTCACCCAGAAGGAACGCGACGAGCGCGAAGAGTTCCTGGTCGAGGCCTGTTACCTGATGCGCGATCGGTTCGAAGCGCGCGAGGTGTGGGCCGCGCTTGGGCTGCCGGTTGAGGAATGCGTGGAATACGTGAATTCATCGGAGCTGATGAAGACATTCCGAAACGGGCTCTTCATGCGCATCGTGCCGATCGTCAAGGATATCGGCCTATGGGGCTCTGTCGTCCGCGACGGCTACGGCAAAATGGGCGTCATCGATTTCGCCAACAGCGACATCGAGGAGCTTCAACGGAGCGACGACACAATTGCACGCGACCTCGACGCCCGTCGCCAGCACATCGCATCGGTCGTTGCGGCTGGCGTACAATAAGCGCCGAGCTGAGCGACGCCCCGCTGCTATGTCCCGCTTGTGGCTTAGGGTCAGTTTGGCGACAATGCCGCCGGGAAACATGATGGACCGCCGCGCCCTCCTATCGGCCGCCACGTGCAGCGTCTTGACGGCATCGGTCGATTACGCCCGGGCCCAGCCCACAACGCGCTTTGGGGCAGCTGCGGCCTATAGCGCCGAACACGGCGGGGCGGGCTTCCTCGTGGCGCGGCACGGCATTGTTTTGGCGGAAGACTATCCTGCGGGCGCGCCGGCCACACGCTGGCCGATCGGGGCCGGCACCCGCGCTTTCGCGCCGCTCTTGGCGGCATCGCTTGTCGAAGACGACCTTATGAGCCTCGACGAGCCCGTCGCCATGACGCTTGGCGATTGGGGCCTCCACCCGGTCAAGAACACGATTTCCGTTCGCATGCTCTTGAGCGGAGCAAGCGGCATCTCCTTCCCGCATCGAGGCCCCCGCGACTTGGCCACCGCTCTTTCCGTAGAGCCCACCGATCCGCCGGGAACACGTTTTCAAGAAGATCCCGCCCCGTACGTTTTGCTTGCCGAGATCGCGCGCCGAAAGCTCGAATTCGATGGCCGGGGCAGCGATCCGGCGCGCTATCTCACCGAACGCACCCTTCTGCCGATTGGGTGCGTTCCGATCGGTTGGGCGCGCTCACCCGATGGCGCGCCGCGTTTCGACGATGGCGCGGCCGTGTCCACTCGCGGTTGGGCCCAGGCCGGCGAACTCATCCGGCGTGAAGGCGTTTGGCGCGCTCAGCAACTAGCCGATAACAATACGCTTCGCGAAGCCGTGCGGGGATCGTTTGCGGAGTCGCGCGCTGGTTTTGGCTTGTGGCTGGCCGCGCCATCGCGCACGCGGGGCGATACGCTCAACGTCGACAGCGACCTGTGGCGCGCGCCATCGCCAGCGCCATTCGATCTCGCCATGGCGGCCGGAGAAAGTGGGCAACGCCTTTATCTCTCGCCGTCCGAGGGCTTGGTGATTGTGCGCCAAGCGCAGCCAACCGCGCGCGCGACGTGGTCGGACGCCGAGTTCTTGAGCCTAGTGTGGCGCGGGCTTTAGGGGCGCGGGCCATTCCCACGCCCCAGTTCGAGCAGAATCAGCCGCGCGGACGGATCAACAGACCGCCGACCAATCCGAGAATGCCGCCGCCGGCTGCGCCCGTGATTAGATTGGACAGATGCGCGCCGTTCTCGCCCTCGATGAGGCCCGACCACATCGAAGCGATGCTGCCGACCGCTTCAACGCTGCCGCCCGCATATCCGGCCGCCACACCGCCGAGCGCGCCTATAACGGTTCGCCCCACCAAGCCGCCGCCGCCCCGTGTGAGCGCGCCTAGAATGTTGCCGCCAACCGCGCCGCCCACAGCCTGCACGACGTAAGGTAGGATCGTTGCCATATCCATGTTCGTTTCCCCTTCCCCGCGCGGCCACTCCCTTCGAGCGTCCTTTGGGATCGCCCCCGCGCAGCGGCGCCAGCATAGGTCCTCCGCTGAGATTCACAATGAAGATTGCATTACAGTAATGGAGGACTTGCTTCGCGTTCGCGCGTCTAGGGCATGAGATGGTTGCTTCAGGGCAGAAGCGCGCGCGATGCGTTCTTGTAGTGTTCAGGGTTTGTGGATGCCACGGCGCCGTCGCGATTTATGCACAGCCGTTTGTTGTGCGCCTTGATGCGGGTCGCAGCTTCCATGCTAGCTATGGCGACCTTAGTCCGCGATCGGCCCCCCACGATGATCGACGTTCGCTTAGTCTGCACCCATGACGGGGTCAATTTCGCCGAGGCGCTCATGCGCTTGCTCGGTGCGGAGGAACATCAAGTTTTCTTGAGCTACGGTCGCACCTGCATGAAAGACCTGGAGGTCTCGAAGGCTGGCAAAGACGCCGTGGTGCTGATCTGGTCTCACGATGCGCCAAGCCAACTCTACATGCATGAGTGGGCCCGCAGCATTGACCCCGCGCGACTGGTAGAGGTCGGGCGCACGCCCGCCGCACCGCGGAACGACAAGCGCGCGCCGCCCATAGATTTCACATCATGGCGCGGCGAACGCGGCGGACGCGCCTGGAGCGCGCTCAACGAACGCCTGCGCGCTGTGGCGCACGCCGTGGAGCCGCCAAGGCCTGGTCCGCGCCGTGCGGCAATGGCAATGGGCCTGGTGAGCGCGGCGGCTGTTACCGGTGCGGTCTTTGTGCGCGCCAACGATACGCTCCAGGCCGTTGCTCCCGCGGAAACGGACATGATTGCCGCCAACGAAACGCATGTGCTTGAAGTTGGCGGACCGATCGAGGCGGTTGAGCCTGCCTCCATGCCGCGCGATGTGATCGAATTTCACGCGCGGCAATACCGCGCCCCATCGTTGGAAGAGCGGTCAAACACCCCGCTCGTGGATCTGCCGATTGTCGATATTCCGGAGCTGCGCGACCCAACACTGATGGAGCGCCTGGCCGCGCTCAATCTGCTGCCCTCAAGCGTCATTCGCGAATAAAGCAACGGACTTAGTCAGCCGCTCGCGCGGCGCGCGCGCATCCAGTGGATTATGGCCCAAGCATGGGCCTCGTGGCGAACTTTCGTTAGCGCCTCGAAAGGCGAGGCCCAAACCAAGTTGTGATCGGGTTCGGAAGGCGCCCCGTCCGAGGCCGACAATTCCACCTCATAGAACGTCGCCAGTGAATTGCGCGGTTCGCCCTTGTTGATCCAGAATTGCCCGGCCCGGCCGACAATGTTTGTCGGCCACACTGTCAGCCCAGTCTCTTCCTGAAACTCGCGCATCAGTGCGGCGGCTTCGTCTTCGTCGGCTTCCACTCCCCCGCCCGGCAGGTCGTATTCGAACGGGGCGCGCTTGCCGATTTGAACAAGGGCGATCTGCGCTTCTCCGCGCGGACAAATGCCATAGGCGCTCATGCGTTCGATGTAAGTGAGCCCGGCCTGGGTCTGGCCGAATTGAAGAGCAAATCGGGTCATCGCGTAGTGTCCTGAACCAGAGGTTCGTCCGATCGTTTGGGTCAGGCGCGCAACGAAATTCTGGTGAAAAGGACACTACGATCTTACGTTTCTAGTGTAGCTTTGATTCAGAAATTCGCTCGGGCCCCTCCACAATGAACTGGCGAATTTCTGAATCGCCACACTAGGCATATAGCGCCCCCTGCCTCCCTGGTGCAAAGAGACCCGTTGAAGCGATCGCCCGCTCATGGCCTATGGCCCCATGAGCTTTGAGCGCATCAATCCAGTGGCGCTTATCTCCGGTGCGGGAGGGGGCGAGGCTATCGCGTGCCTGCGGGCGCTGGCGCCGCGCGCGGACGGAGGCCTTATCCTTGCAGACGCCAGCGAGGCTGGTCTCGACGCCTCCGCCGACGCGCTCCAACGTCCGCCGGAACGGGTTTCGACACTGGCTTTCGATCCGCGCGCTCAAGGGGAGTGGAAGCGCGCGATCGCTTTCATCGCGGCCCATTATGGGCGGCTCGATTGGCTCGCCATCAACACGCGTGCGCCCTTGCCTCACTCGGGTAAGCTGGCGGTTGCCGATCTTGACGCCGCATTGCTCGCGTTTAGGGCTGGCCTGCGGCTGTTGCGCGAAAACGTTCAAGGCGGGGCGGCCGTCTTCGTCGTCGACGCACGCACGGCGATGAAGGCGAACCTGCAGCAAGTCCTGCGCGTCGCCGCCAAGGAAGGCGCGACCGCAAGGACGCGCGTAAACGCCATCGTCTGCGGCGGTGACGCTCCTGCGTGGCGCGGGGCGCCCGCCATGCCCCACGTCAATCGCGCCGCTCTTGAGCGCTTGGCGAAATCCAACGCGCCAATAGCCCGCTGCATCGGCTACGATGTCGAATGGCTGTTGCCTTATGCATTGTCCGATGAAACGCCGCTGACAGGCGCAATCCTCGTGGTGGACGAGACGCGCGCCCTGTGATCGGATTTGGCTCACGCGATTCGCGCGGGAGCTGACGATGCAGTCGATTGTGCAGCGTTTCTTGGGCTTCGATCGGCTGCTCGGGCCGATCCTCGTGAGAATCGTCTATTATGTCGGCGCGGCGTTCGTTGTCGGGGGCGCGGCGCTCACCATGGTGTCCGGCGTGATCTCGATCATCAACGGCAATCTCGGCGGCGGCGCCATGCAATTCATCGCCGCGCCCGCAGTCGGCGCGGTCGCCTTGGTTTATTGGCGCTTCATCTGCGAGTTGTTCATGCTTGCGTTTCTAGCGTACGAGCGCCTCGGCGAGATTCGCGACCGGCTGGTGTGGTCCGCGCCTGATCCCAATCATCCAGATTTCTGATTCACGAAGCGCGCGATGAGTTCACCGCGCACGCGCTTGGGCCTTCGAGTGGCGGCGTCCAACAAGCACCAATAAGACTTGATTTGCGCCGCCGGCCTCGCCGTCCCCGCAAGGCCGATGTCCACGAAGCGCGCCCATATCGCCCCGCGGGGCGCATCCTCGACCCAAGTGCGCGCCTCCACCTCTTCGCCAAGTTCGAGCGGGGCGCGATAATCAGCCTCGTGCCTAGTCACCACCCAAACATAGTCCGCAAGCTGCGCTGCATCCGCGCGGGCGCGCCAATGAGCGATAGCCATTTCTTGCGCCCACCGCAGATAGACGATGTTGTTGACATGACCGAGTTCATCGATATCGGCGGGATCGATCGTAAAGCGTTGCGCGAAGATTTCGGCGACCATGGGCGCGACACTAATGCCATCGGACCTCAAATGCGACTCACGCTTGGCCTTGCGCCCACCATCGAACCGAGGCGAATTTAAAGTCCGTTGCTTTAACTCAGGCAGGGTCAGTCTCAAGGGCATTGAGCGCGGCAGCCAACGACGCACGGACATCGCTCAGCGCGAGCGTGATAGCCTCGGCTGGCGCATTCTCCGCGGCTACACACGCGTGCGCCAGCGCCATCAACCCGATGCCGCGCGCCGAGCCCTTGATCGTGTGCACGGCTGCGCGCCAGTCGCCGCTTGCGCAAGCATTGCGCCAACTTTCGGCTTGAGCGCGAAAAAGACGCACGATCTCGGCCTGTAGGGCGCGGTCGCCGCCCGTCACGTAATCGAAATGGGCGCGGTCAAGGATGTCAGCCATGCACACAACCCTAGCCAAGCGTTCTTAAGGGGGTGTTGCGACGACCGCCACGCCAACGACGTGCGCATGCGCGAGCGCAAGCCCGACAGCGGCGGCCACGCCGACAAGGCCGCGCCAGCCGATTTCGCCGAGCGCCAAGCGGTTCCTGCCCTGCACGATCGCCGCGAACGGCGCATTGGACGTAACGTCAGCGAAACGCGCCCAAGCGACCGGATCGCGCGCGGCGCCCTTGCGATCGATGGAACGAGCGCCGAAAACGACCATTACGCCGAGCGCGCCGAATAGCATGACCGCGAAGCGCTCGCCGTTGATCAGAAGATGGGCCGCCGCCCAGAGAGCAACGCCCCAGAGGAAAGGATGCCGCGTGATGCGCAAGACGCCGCGCGCAGGTTCGGCCATGGCCAGGCCCTTCTTCTCGTAGCCCGCAAGCGTCGGGCCGGGCGTGAAAAGTCCCGCAACTGCGAGCGCGACCCCGAAGCCAGTGAGCAGGATTGCCGGCCAACGCAGCCAGGACGGAAGCGCCCATAAATCGCCGTTCAGCGGGTCGAACGCATCGGCGCGCATCACGCCATAGCCATGGATCATCCAAAGGAAAAGCCCAAGCGAAGTGAGGGAAAACAGCGCGCGGTACGGCCATTCCCCGATGGCGCCGACGAGACGACCGCGCAGGCCCGTCGCTGAAACGCCAACGTGGATGAGCACGAAGCCCGTCAACGCCCAAGCAAATGCATTCATGACTCAATCCCCGGCGGGTGCAGTGGGTCTTACCGCAAGCGTCGCATCTGCCTCAAGCGACTCATGGCCCCACACCGTGCTTATCTACGTACGGCTGATTTTTCCTCCCGCCACGCCTTCAATATGGCTTCGGCAGAGAGGTCGATGTCGGCCTCCGTAGTATTCGCGCCTATGACAGAGATGCGGACAATCCGTCGTCCCCTCCAATCGGCGCCACCCACGAAGCAAACGCCATCGCGCTGAATGCGCGCAATCGTTTTTTCCGTGAGGTCGTCCGACGCCTCCCCGTCCATGTCCGCACCCAAGCGCACAGCGACCTGATTCAAAACCACATCGTTCAAGATCTCGACATCCGGCGCGGCGGACAAACGCTCAGCCATCCGCCGAGCCAACGCACAATGGCGGTTCACCAGCGCACCCAGGCCGTTCCGGCCCAGATTGCGCAGCATCGCCCACGTCGAGAATGCACGCGCACGACGCGAGAGCTCAGGCACGTAGTCGGCCGGATGGCGTTCTTGGCCCTCAGGCAAGTAGCTCGCAGCGATTAACATGGCGCTTCGATGTGCGGCGGCGTTGCGAACGATGGCGTAGCCGCAGTCGTGCGGCGTCTGCAGCCATTTGTGTCCGTCCGCGCCCCAGGAATCCGCCAGCGCTAAGCCTTGCGTCAGATGCGCCAATTGCGGGACCGCCAACGCCCACAAGCCAAACGCCCCATCCACGTGCAGCCACGCGCCCTTCTCGCGGCATTCCTGCGCTACCTCCATGAACGGATCGAACGCGCCCGAATTGATGTGACCCGCTTGCGCTATCGCTATGGTTGGACCGCCGGCTACTTTCATGGCGCGCGCAAATGCGTCCGAGCGAATACGCCCCTGGTTGTCGCACGCCACCGGAACCACGCGCCTAGCGCCCAGGCCCAAATAGCGCAAGGCGGAAAAAACCGTTGAGTGCGCCTCTTCTCCCAACACGACGTTTATCGGCGGGGCGCCGAACAACCCCTCTGCCTCTACGTCCCAACCCGCAGCCCGCAACACTTCGCCCCGGGCGGCGGCAAGGCAAGTAAAGTTGGCCATCGTCCCGCCAGTGACGAGGCCGACAGAACACTCGCGCGGCAGGTCCATGAGTTCCAGCAGCCAGCGGCCGACGACCTCCTCGCAGGCTGACGCAGCCGGCGTCGCAAGCGCGTTGGCCGCGTTCTGTCCCCACGCGCTTGTCAGCCAGTCCGCGGCCAGGCCCGCTGGCGCACTCGCCCCGATCACCCAACCGAAGAAGCGGGGGCCCGTCATGTTGGCGAGCCCACCCTCGACCCGCGCGGCCAAATCGCCGATTACTTCCTCGGCGGACACGCCGTCGTCAGGCATCGCGCCCAGGAAGCGTGAGCGCAAATCGTCATAGGTTCGGTCTGGCCGGTGGGGGCAATGGGCGGCGTCAGCGCGTCGCCGCGCCGCGATCGCCGCGACCTCGCGCAACAAGGTTTCCAATCTCGGTTCGTCCATAGAGTGGCCCCCACTTGCCCCGTGCTCAGGTTGCAGGAAACAACCCCAGATCGGTTGTTCACTTTCAGTCAATCCCATGTTGTCAGAGGAATGGACGGGGCGGACGGACACCAGCATGCAAGCGCCGCTGCGACAATCGACGCGGCTGCATTGGAAGCCGCCCGTTTCGGATTCCACCGCGCCTTCCCTCGACGTTCGGCTAGACGCGTATTCCATATACCGCAATTTTTGGCAATCGCGGGCGTGGTTGCACTCCTGGTATGGGCGCTTGCCCACGTCCCCGCCGCAGCGCTCAACGGATTTCATAACGCCGCGCTGGTTCTGTTCTCGGTGATGATCTTGTGGCGGCTGGTCGCCGCCGCCGGCCTAACGCCCGTGCTTTCGCGCATCGGCGAACCTGTATTCTGGCCGACCTACACTATCTTGTGCCCATTATATCGCGAGGCCAACGTCGCGCCTGATCTCATCGCCGCGCTCGATCACCTGGACTATCCCGGTCTTATGCATCAAGTGTCGAAAGTGACACCGCTAAGCCGCTCCATATTGGAGTGACACTATGTCAGGATTATTCGGGGGGCTTCTCGCCTTCCTTTGGCAAGCGGCGCTCTTGGCGCCACCACTCGAAACGCTGGCGCTTGACGTTATACCGCGCGGCCCAGTCCTCCATGTAGCCGTTGCCCCAAATGTCGCGGTAGGAAACAGTGCCTCGAAAGACCAGTTTTCCGTCGCCCTTGTTGACCCCGATCAGTTCGACGAGACCAAACTTGGTGCAGATATGCATGACGTGATCTGGTCGAGTTCGGTCATTTTCCCTCAGGACATAGTCATTGACCAAGAGGTCAGTCTCCGCGCCGTCCAAAATCTTGAACGGCTCGCCAAAGTCGGCAACGACGCTGGCCTCGCCACTAAGCAAGAACGCCGGTGTCTTACCTCGATTGACGATGATAAAATTCACCTCCGGCAGGGGCTTGATGGGCGCGTGTTGGTCAAGAGCCTCACGAAAATTGTGCCTGTCCAGGTGCACGCCGACATACGGGCGCTCCAAGTCGCGCATTCCTTTGTCAGCGCGCTCACCAAGCCCATGCGTGGCGATCCAGAGGCCGGTGGTGGACAGAAACAGCAGTACAGTAGAGAGGGCGACCCAGCCCTCGAACGGGATGTTCCACCAATCGGCCTCATCACATTCTTGGTGGGGCTGGGGCTGGTATTGATAGGTGGCGCCCTCATCCGTAACCGAAAGCGTGATTTCGGGTGGATTGTGTTCTGGATCGGTGCCGGCACTCTGCTCATTGCATGGGCGATCGAAATACCCCGCCATCTCGGCCCATGAGGCGACGCTTACGGCAATGACAAGAAGCGCGGCCGAAACCGCCAGCCAGCGACGCCTCCTAATCCAGTCAGATATCTTCGAGAGCGACATGCTCCAGCCCCAGCGCCGCCACCGTTGCGAGTAGGAACGTCGCTGAGAATGTGCCACGTTTCAACTTCTGCTTGATAGTCTCGGCGCTTTCTTTGGGGTGGCCGTGCTTCCGTAGCTCCCTAGCTAGGTCAGCATAGGTCATCTCAGCGGCAACGATCTCCGCTTTCAGAAACGCGGCGACGCGCTCCGCGATCTCCGCCTCAGACTTGGCGAATCCCATGTTAGCCTCCGGTGTCTTTTTTGACACCTGCCATTGACTTTGTCCAGTCGGTGTCATATTTGACACTTACGGATGGCCCAGCACTTCCTCCTTACGCGCCAAGCTAAGAGCCTGAGCCTCGCTCAGGTTTGCCGCATGAGCGACGCGGAAGCCGAGATGGCTTTCCGCAAGATGCGCTGGCCCGCGACGGAAGGCGCGCCGATCTGCCCGATGTGCGGCTGCCTCGACGCTTACGAGACGCGGCGCAAAACCGGCTTGCTCCGCTTCCAATGCAAGGGTTGCAAGAAAGTCTATTCGATCACCTCTGGAACGTTGTTCGCCTCGCACAAGATGCCGTTCAAATCCTACCTGCTGGCGGTCGCGATCTTCTGCAACGAAGTGAAGGGCAAGAGCATGCTCGCGCTCTCGCGCGACCTAGGCGTGCAGTACCGGACTGCCTTTGTGCTCGCGCACAAACTCCGGGAAGCGATGGCGGTTGAAATGAAGGGCCGCGAGATCGGCGGGCCTGGCATCGTGGCCGAAACGGACGGCGCTGCATTCGGCGGGCATGTGCGCCCCGCTAACCGGCGCGAGAACCGCCGCGACCGCCGCCTAGCGGCCAACCAGAGCGGCAAGCGCAAGTGGGTTGTGATCGTGCGCGAGCGTGGTGGCCGGACGCTTCCAAGCGTGTTCAAATCAGAGGCGCAAGCAATCGGTTTCATCAAGCAGCGCGTGAAGCGCGAAACCATCCTACACGCTGACGAAGCTAGCAGCTGGAATCCGCTGCATGACCGCTTCGAGTTGCACCGGATCAATCACGAGGAAGCCTACAGCACCGACGAAAGTTGCACGAACATGGCGGAATCATTTTTCAGCCGCATGCGCCGGGGCGAACTCGGCCACCATCACCACATCGCGGGCCCGTACCTGCTGCGCTTCGCGCAAGAGGCCGCGTGGAGAGAAGATAACCGCCGCGTCAGCAATGGCGATCAAGTGAACCGCGTCGCATCGCTCGCGCTCGCCAGCAAGCCTAGTGTGGACTTCACCGGTTACACACAGAGGCATAAGGCTTAGATACCGGTTCGCTTGATTATTTCCTTGGCCAACGACGCAAATTCACGCGCCGCCTCATCAACCTGAGAATAGTGCCCAGGGTTCACGAACCCTCTTAAGGCGCCTATCGCGACACCGTGGGCCTGCGCCTCAGGCGCTAAACTATGAAAGTGCTTCACGCCACCGAGCTTATTGGGGCCGCCGAGCACTAGGGCTGGGTCTACCGCCTCCAGTTCCTTTACAATCCGGTCTCGAACGCGGGGGGCAATTCTGGCCTCCCATTCTGCATGAGGATTGGCGGCATTGCGCCCGCTGTTCACTTTGAAAGCAGACGTAATGTAGCCCAAGAAAGCAGGCTTCCCGTTAAGAAGACGCGCTCTGTCTTCACTTGAGGCGAGACTGCGAACAGTTTCCCAGTCACGAATCCATTTAGTGATCGCGCGCCCGACGGTGGAAAGCGCACGCAGGGAAAACAGATCAGCTGCCACCGGCGTGATGAAATAATCGCAATCCAATAATACTACGCGATTTAACGCGCCGACGTTCGGCCCTACATCGTAGAGGACGACGTCTGCTTTGAAGGCATGCGCTGATTTGTTCACAACCTGAGAAAGCGCCGTGGTGATATCATAGCCGCGCGTTCGTCGCGCAAAACACTCTGTCCATGCTTCCGGCAAGACCTCCTCATACTCAGACAAGAGAACGTCGCCTGGGAGAAACCAGCATGTCTGTTCCGCCACGCGATAGGGTTGGATTCTAGCAATTCCGCCGCGACCTTCTGCTACCGGCTTAACTGCTGACCACATCGTCCCGCCGCCATCTGACGAGCCATTGCCATTGGAATCCTCCAAAAGCTGCTCAAGTGTCGACTCTTCCAGGTAAAACGAGGTCAAGTTGCATTGGGGATCAGCATCAACGAGCAGGACCCGCTTCCCAGCGCTCACAAGCGCAGCTGCTATGTTGATGGTTAGGGTTGTTTGCCAACGCCGCCTTTGTGATTGAAAAGAGCGATTTTTTTCATCGACACGCGCCTTAGGGTAAGAGTTGATTCTGGCGAGAAATCTATGCCTCTTTCCCGGACGTACAATGTTATTGTTTCATCTGTGCAGCGCCCAAATCCGCACGCCGCCCTTAGCGCGACCCGCGTCTTTGAACTTGCCCTGGCCGCACTGGATGGCGAGGCCGTGCACGAGGCGCAGCGCGACCGCCTTCACGATCACCGCGTCCCTCGGATCAAGACCCTTGCGCTCCATGACGTAACGGGCGAGTTCGCGCGTGGTCATGGGTTGGCCGCTCTGCGCTAGCGCTTCACGGCAGAGCGCCGTTGTCTCGCCGCGCTTAAACAGCCTGTGCAGATCGGTGTAGGCTGAGACCTCTTTGGCCTCGCCGGTCATCTCAAACACCTTGATGGCTGCGGCGATTGCAGCGAGGTCGGCGCGCGCCTGCGCCAACCTCTTCTCATAGCTGGCGATGGCAGCCTGGATTTCATTGCGCTTGCTGCGTAGCGTCGTGACGGTGCGTATCTCAGCCATGCGCCTAAGGTGGCGCCGACCGGATCATTTCGCTTTCGACCTTTGATGCACAAGTCCGGACTATCCAAAGCAAGCATTGGATATCAAGCTTCTCGTCGAGGGCGACGACTACGACACCGTTGCGGCAGCGTTGGCGCTGGCCAATCGCCCGCACATTGAGGCTGTGATCGTTCCCGAAGCCGCGCCTCGCACCAAACCCAAAGCGGTCAATGCAGGCCTTGCGCGAGCGCGAGGAGAGTACATCACGGTCTACGACGCTGAGGACCGGCCTCATCCGCTGCAATTGCGGGCGGCGCTGGCTGCGTTTGAAGACGGTGGCGAAACACTCGTTTGCGTCCAAGCCCCTCTCGCGATCGACAACGGGGACGCCTCTTGGATCTCAGGTCAGTTTGCCGCCGAGTATGCAATACAGTTCCAGGAGATTCTGCCGCTCCTCGCTCGCCTAGGCCTCCCGCTGCCCCTGGGCGGCGCCAGTAATCACTTTCGAACCGAAGCCCTGCGCGCTTCAGGAGGCTGGGACCCCTTCAACGTCACTGAAGACGCTGACCTTGGTTATCGCCTGGCGCGCCATGGCTGGCGCGCCGATGTGATCGCTCCACCGACCTGGGAAGAAGCACCTGTTTCGCTTGGCGCATGGCTCAATCAGCGCACACGATGGGTCAAGGGCCACTTGCAAACATGGTTGGTCTTGATGCGCAATCCGTTTCGCACGGCCTCGGAGATGGGTCAAAGCGCCTTCGCCGCAATGAATCTGACTCTCGCGGGCGGGCTTGCCGCGGCGTTCGCACACGGGCCGCTGGCGTGCGTTGTGCTGGTCGCGGTGGTTTCGCCCTACGATCTGCTCACACCGATCGATTTCACGCTCGCCGTCGTTGGATATTGCGTCGCCATGTTCGCCGCCCTGACCGCCACCGCGCTTTCTGGCAACCTCAGTCACGCGCGCGCCGCGCTCACAATGCCATTGTACTGGCCGCTCGCCTCGATCGCAGCTTATCGCGCACTCCTTGAGTTGGTGTTTCGCCCCCACCACTGGTCAAAGACTGCCCACGGCGTTTCGCTACGCGCCGACATGTTGGCGCCAGCGGTTAACGAACGCTACATCTAGAGCGAGGCAAGCAATGCACGCATCGCCTCGATTTCCGCTTCATCCTGATTCCAGGAAACAACAAGGCGAATTTCACCTGAGCCTTGCGCACCCCAATCGTAGAACTCAACACCTTTCGCGCGCAGGCGCGCCAGCGCCTCGACGCCGAGCCTTACAAACACTTGGTTGGTCTCGACGGCGTGACTAAGGCAGGCCCCTGCTCCCTCGCCTAGGCGCTGCGCCAATCGATTGGCGCGCGCAGCGAGCCGCAGCCACAAATCGCCTTCGATGTAGGCGAGCAATTGGGCGGCGATGTAGCGACCTTTCGAGAGCAAGTGCCCGCCACGCTTGCGCCGGCGTTCAATCTCGGCGGCGAGATCGAGATCAAAGCAGACAATAGCTTCAGCTCCAAGGGCGCCGTTCTTGGTTGCGCCGAAGGAAAGAAGATCGACCCCCGCCCGCCACGTGATCTCGGCCGGGCTGCAGCCCAACGCGGCTACAGCATTGGCGAAACGGGCGCCGTCCATGTGCACCTTCAAACCGAAGCGCCGCGCGACGCCGCCGATCGCCGCCACCTCGTCGGGCCGATACGCCATGCCTCGTTCGTTCGCCTGGGAAATCGAGATCGCCGACGGCTCAGCCGAATGCAAACTCCGCCCGTTCCGCGCCATAACCGCTGCAACGGCCTCTGGCGTCACCTTGGCTGCGGCGCCCTCCATGAGGCCAAGCTTTGCGCCACCCGAATAGAACTCGGGCGCCCCGCACTCATCGCACTCAATGTGCGCCTCGCGGTGACACAAGACAGCGCCCCATGGCGGGGTCAAGCTGGCGACAGCAATCGCATTAGCGGCGGTTCCGCTTGCAACCGTGAAAACGCGAACTTCTCGTTCAAACAGATTACTGAAGGCTTCATCGAGGCGGCGCGACCAGGGATCTTCGCTGTATGTGGCCGCGAACCCTTCATTTGCGTTGGCCAGTGCGGCCAAAATCTCCGGCGCTGCGCTCGCGCTGTTGTCAGAGCGAAAGTTCATAAGTCATTACCCAAGCCAAGCACAATCAAACATTCGAATAAAGTTGGCCAACGAGTTTCGATTTTCCTGACACCAAATACGCTTGATTTACACAACCGCGCTAAGGCTAAGGCCACGTTAGCCATTGGGGCCGGCTGTGCAAGACATCATCAACCATGCCAAGCGCGCACGCGCGGCCGTGTTGTCGTCGACGTCGGCGCGCCACGTCATGCTGGCGCTCCTTTCTCTTTGCATAGCCGCCACGGCTGGCCCCGCGATCGCCGCCATTTGGCTTGGCCTCGCCATGCTCGTCCATGAAGCTTGCAAATCGCTCTCCATTCGCCTGATGCAAACTACGGCCGATGACAGCCTCCCACGCGCCGCCCTTGACCTTGCCGCAGCGGCCGGTCTTGCAGCGGCGCCCGCGATTGCTTGGTTCGCGCGCGCAGAGATGAGCCAAGCTTTAGGTCTTGCCGCGTTGTGCGCCCTGGGCGTGCACACGCTGCTCCAGGCAAGATCCCTTGACCGCGCTGCACTCGCCTGTGCACCCGCCCTCGCCGCGGGGATATCATTTCTCGCAGATAGCGCCTCCAGCAGCGCGTTTGCAGCGACAGCCGCAGGCGCCTGCATGCTCTACATACTCAGCGCCGCGTATGACGCCGCACGCCGCAGCGCCCATGAGGCCGCACAGAACGCGGAACTCCTTCGCCAGATGAACATGACCCATGGAGCGCAGACGATTGCCGAGTGGGAGATCGATTTCGCGCGCCAGCAGCTTGTCGGCGAAGACCGCCTTGCCCGCGTGTTGGGGCGCAAGGTGTCCTATCACGACGTGGTCGACGGGGCCTGTTTCGCCGCGCCAGAGGACCAAGCTATCGTGCGTGAAGCCTTAGCGCCTCCGCCCGGGAACATGCGGCGCCTCGCCCTCGAGCACGATGTCGTTCGCCAGGACGGCTCGCGCACTCGTGTGCGCCATCAAGGCGTGCTCAGGACTTCTCCGGACGGTGCAGCGGCGCGCTTAACATGCACGACGCGCCCAAGCGCGCAAGCGAGCTCCGCCGCAAATGACGACGCGCCGCCAAGCGCGCTCGCGGTGATTGAGAAGGTGCTGAAAGCGCAAGCGCACACGCTTCTTGTGATCGGCAATGAGCTGCCCGACCGGGAACGCGGCGCCTCCTCGGAGAAATCCGCGCTCGCGCCAACTGACTACGCCGGCCGCTTGGCCGATAACCTTGACGTCTTGGAGCAGCAAAGGGCCGCCATCGCGAATTCTATTAACGATTTTGTGCGCGCTCACCATGAAGCCCAAGCCGCCAACGTCGCCAAGTCCCAGTTCCTGGCCAGCATGAGCCACGAGCTTCGCACGCCGCTCAACGCCATAATCGGCTATGCGGAGATGCTTCAAGAGGACGCAGAGGACGCCGGGGACAAGAGCGCAACGCAGGATCTCGCTCGCATCCTGACGGCAGCTCGCCACCTGCTGAGCCTCATCAATGAGATTTTGGATCTCTCCAAGATCGAGGCTGGGCGCATGGACGTGACCGCGAGCGCGTTCGACATGCCTGAGCTCCTTGGCGATCTGATCGACACCGTTCGCCCGCTTGCCGAACAAAATGCCAATGAACTGGTGCTGAAATGCGCCGGCCCGGCCGCCACCGCCAATACCGACGCCACCAAGTTCCGCCAATGCGTCCTTAATTTGTTGTCGAACGCTTGCAAATTCACCCAAAATGGCAAGATCGACGTGACGGCCGAGCAACGCTACATTCATGGGGTAGAGCAGATTTTTGTCACCGTTGCCGACACTGGCATCGGCATTTCGCCCGAACAGATGTCCCTTCTGTTTCAACCCTTCGTGCAGGCCGATCCCTCGATCACCCGCAAGTACGGCGGCACGGGTCTCGGGCTCACTATTACGCGCAGGCTCGCACAGCTCCTCGGCGGTGACGTTTCAGTCACGAGCACGCAGGGCGAGGGCGCGACCTTCACGCTGCACATCCCAGCCGATTTCGCCGACGCCTCCGCCGCACTCGGGGCGGCGGCGCATGTTGACCCGCCTCAAGGCGCCGCCGACGCACCCCTCGTTGTCGTCATCGAAGACGAAGCCGACGCGCGTGAACTTGCCGCGCGTGCGCTGACGCGAGCGGGTTTTGCGGTTCAGGGCGTTGGCGGGGGCGAAGCGGGCCTAGCGCTGGCCCGCTCCAAGGCGCCGGTGCTGGTGCTGCTCGACATCTTCCTGCCCGACCGTTCCGGCTGGCGCGTGCTGCAGAGCCTCAAGCAAGACCCAAAGACGCGCGACATTCCGGTTATCGTTTTGTCGGTGAACGAAGACCGTGGCCATGCTCTGGCGCTGGGGGCGGCCGAACACATCGTCAAGCCGGCCGACCGCGACGTGCTCGCCGCGACAGTCATGCGCTACGCCCGCAATCGGACAGCGATCGCTGCCCCTGCAGCAGCATCGCCGACCGCACAAAAACAGGCAGGGTAGAGCACGTTTCGTCCTTTAACGCACCGCGTGCGCTGCAAGAACACGCGCGACCACCTCCGTGACGCTTTTTCCCGTTGGGATGTGCAGGAATTCATTCGGCCCGTGCGCATTTGACGCTGGACCGAGGACGCCCGTCACAACGAACTGGGCCTCCGGAAATTCCCGTCCGAGCATTGCCATGAACGGGATCGTGCCGCCCTCGCCCATCATGGCCATCGGCTGGCCAAAGGCCGCCAGAGACGCTTCCTGCAGCGCAGATTCGAGCCAAGGCGCGGTCTTGGGAGCATTCCAACCGGTGCCGGGCTCTTCGTAGTGAAACGAGACTCGCGCACCGTAGGGTGGATCGGCCTCCAGTATTTCTTTCATACGCTCGGAAGCGGCGCGCGCATCGATCATCGGCGGCAAGCGCATCGAGAGCTTTGCCTCGGTGAACGGTCTCAGCACGTTGCCGGCCTTCGTCGGCAGTGGCGCACCGCCAAGTCCGGTGACCGATAGCGCCGGCCGCCATGTGCGGTTGAGAATAAGCTCCGTCAGATCGCCTAGCGCCGGACGCATTCCATCAACAAAAGGAAACTTGGCGTACACTTGTTGGCCGAGCGCCTGCGCCGCCACGCGCGCCTGCGCCACGCGCTCGGAGGGGGCCTTTACCTTCAATTCGTCGACGATCACTTCGCCCGTATCGACATTCTCAAGCCGCGCGAGCAAATGCCGCAGCACGCGAAAACTCGAAGGCGCGACGCCTGAAGCGTCGCCCGAGTGAACGCCTTCCTCCAGCACGTCCACGCGCAAGACGCCGCCAACGAGGCCGCGCAGCGAGGTCGTGAGCCAAAGGCGCTCGTAATCGCCGCATCCCGAATCCAGGCACACGACGAGCGACGGCTTGCCGATGCGATCGGCCAACGCTTGCATGTGGAAAGGCAAATCTGGTGAGCCGGATTCCTCGGATGCTTCGATCACGATGACCGCGCGCGCGTGAGCTATCCCCTGCTCCTTCAGCGCCAGCAGCGCCGTCAGCGCACCGAACATCGCATAGCCATCGTCGGCGCCGCCACGTCCATAAAGCTTATCGCCTTCGAGGACAGGAACCCACGGTCCCTTGCCTTCGGCCCAGCCCGTCATTTCCGGCTGTTTGTCGAGGTGCCCGTAGAGCAACACCGTGTCCTCGACCGCGCCGGGCACGTCGATCAGGATGAGCGGCGTCCGCCCGGGCAAGCGCTCGATTGAAAGCGTTGCGCCATTGAGCGCAGCGATCTTCCGGCGCGCCCATTTCGCAAACAGTTCGACCGCCGCCTCCATGTGGCCGAGCTGATCCCAGTCCGGCTCGAAGGCGGGCGACTTGTTGGGAATCCGGATGTAGTCGACAAGGCAGGGAACGATGTCTTCGTCCCACGTTCGATCGATGAAGGCGCGCATGCACTTCCCTCGCGAAATGTTGGAGCGGGCGAGGGGAATTGAACCCCTGACATTCAGCTTGGGAAGCTGACGTTCTGCCTCTGAACTACGCCCGCAAGGCGCGCAGCAATAGGGCGCACGAGGCGGCGAGCGCAAGGGGCCAGTTGTGGCGGCGCGTCACGTCGTGCAGGCAAGGCCATGCCGTAGGCGCTCGGCGCTGCGGGCGCCCTCTTCGCCTCCCACCCGGCGATACGCGACGACAGAACGGCCAAGCGCGCTGCAGGCATCGCCGACAGCGCCCGCCGCCAATGCGCCGTCAGCTCGCACGCGCTCCAACAATGCCACGAACATCGGCGCGCGCGCGACCATTGCCGAAGAGCCGCGGACCTGCCTTAACGTGCGATCGATCGAGGCGCTCATCGCCGCCAAATCACCGCGTGCGGCGGCCAACCGGGCCTCGCTCCACCCGATGTAGAACACGTTGGCTGGCAATTGCGAGAACCACCGCGACCGGCGCGCGGCTTCCAGATGCGCCTGCGCCGCAACGAAATCGCCCTCCTCCGTCGCCAACATGGCGAGCGCCACCTCGCCAGATGGCTCGCCCACGGTTCCGGAAAGACCGGCAGCGCCCTCGACGCAGAGCGGTTTGACCATTGCCACGCGGGCGACCTCCAGCCCGGCGATGCACGTGGTGATCATCATTTGGGCCGAGGGCGGCGCCCCGGCTGCCTGCCGCTCCGCGATAAATCCGCGCCCGTCGTTCCAGGCAGTTTCAAAGTCCCCGCGCGCGCTCAACACCGTCAACCAGCCCTGTTGATGGTCGCGCTCATGGCCCGGCAAAAGCGACATCGCAGCGCGGCCTTCCAGATACAGTGCGCGCGCGGCGTCCAAATCCAGTTCGCTGAGGGCAAGGTATCCACGAGCGATCTTCTCAAGCGCCGCCAAGTACGGATCGCCGCCGGCGGCGATAATCGGCGCCGCTGCATCGATGGCGCGCCTCTGCTGGCGAACGTCGCTCAGATCGCCTGCCAGAAGAGAAGTGTAGAGGTGCGCGAAAGCGGTGATGTCCGACCTGGACTCGCGATCTTCGATCGTGTCCCTGGCGAGGGAGAGCGCCTGCGCATAGCCTTCCGCGCCAGCCACCGCGCGAAGCAAATCGGCATACCGGTCGAGGGAATTCGGCGCCATCTGCGCCGCCTGCCTGAAATTCGCGAGCGCGCGCTCCTTGTCTTCTGCCTGGGCGATCGCGCCCGCGCGCGCCAACGCGGCCGATGCGCTGTCTGAGGCCCCTTGGCGCGCCAGATCGACGGCGAACGCTTCAAGCGCGCCCACTGCCGCGCTGATCTCGCCGCGCCGGATCAATCTTAGGGCCCGCCGCTCCTGGGGCGCGCTGGATTGATCAAGCGCAGCCAGGGTTGCGAAAGTGCCGTCGATCATTTCTTGACCGTCCATGCTCGACGTCATCTGTTGGGTGACGCCAGCGGCAATCTCACGCATCATCGATTGGCGGTTTCCGCCCATGGTGGTCGCCGTCCACACAGCAACCGCGAACGCCGCAATCGCAATGACCGAGACAGAGGCCGCCGCCAGCGCCCTCGGGCGAAAACGCCGCCCTCGCGCAATCGGCATGCCGCCACTGGGATCAAAGGCGAAGGCGTCGATACTGTCGCTGGTCTTATCGATATGAATGCGCCCGCTTGGCGCCAATCTCGTTCGATTGGGCCCGCGCGCAAGATCGTGGATCGCCTCGGACGCGAGTATGCAATTCTTGGCGGCCTCCTCCCTTAGCCGCGCCGCGATGTTGACGGCATGCCCCAGCAAGTCGCCGCTCGCGGTCACGGTCACATCGCCAAGATGTATGCCGATGCGAAGCGGAGTTTGGCGCGAGGTCGCAGCAAGAACCGCGAGTGCTGCCTCGAGCGCGCTATCGGCGGAAGGAAACTCCAACATGAAGCCGTCGCCTGCCGAACTAAAGAGTCGACCCGCATGGGCGGCGGCAGCGCGCTCCAGCTCGGCACGCAGCGTCGCGACACTGACCGCGGCCGCGGCCTCGTCACGCTCGGCTAAGGCGGAATAGCCGACGAGGTCGACGGAGACGATCGCGGCTAATCGTCGAGGAAGGGGCTCGGGCTCCATCGCTTGCTCTTGACCACCTGCGCCCATCTAGCCTTTTTTAGCGGCCGCGGCGATATCCCTCGAAAGAGCGGCGCGCCCCTAGATCCCTCCACCATCGGACTCATCGCCAACAAGCCTTGAGACGATGCTGTTCGCGGCGGTTGTCGCGTCCATCTTGGTCGTGTCGATGTGTATTTCGGGATCTTCCGGCGCCTCGTACGGGCTATCGACGCCGGTGAAATTCTTGAGCTGGCCTGCGCGCGCCTTCCTGTAGAGCCCCTTCGCGTCGCGCCTTTCTGCTTCAGCTAATGGCGTGTCGACGAACACTTCGAGAAACTCGCCCGGCTGCATCAGCTGGCGGGCCATTTCGCGCTCGGCGCGGAACGGGGAGATGAACGACACAAGCACGATCAGGCCCGCGTCCGCCATCAGCTTGGCGACCTCCGCCACGCGGCGGATATTCTCCACCCGATCGACCTCGGTGAAACCAAGGTCGCGGTTGAGGCCGTGGCGGACGTTGTCGCCGTCCAACAGAACCGCGTGACGGCCAAGCGAAAGGAGCTTCTTTTCCACCAAATTAGCGATAGTTGACTTGCCAGCCCCCGAAAGCCCCGTGAACCAAAGCACGACGGGTTTTTGGCCCTTGATGCCGGCGCGCGCCTCGCGCGTCACGTCGAACTTCTGCCAATGCACGTTCTGCGCGCGGCGAAGCGCGAAATGGATGAGACCAGCGGCGACAGTGGCGTTGGTCATGCGGTCGATCAGGATGAAGCCGCCCATGTCCTGATTGACGGAATAAGGATCGAACGCGACCGCTTGATCGAGGTTTACATTGCAGACTGCTATTTCATTGAGCGATATGGTCTTGGCCGCCAGGTGCTCCAGAGTGTTGACGTTGACCTTGTACTTGATGTCGGTCACTTGTCCGGACACCGTTCTTGATCCGAGCTTCAGCCAATACGGGCGCCCGGGCAGCAGCTTTTCTTCCGCCATCCAAATCAACGTGGTCTCAAACTGGTTGGACGCCTCGGGGGGATCGTCGGCGAGCGCGATGACATCGCCGCGCGAGCAATCGATTTCATCGGTGAGCGCCAGCGTCACGGACTGGCCCGCAACTGCTTCGGCCAAATCGCCATCCTTGGCGACGATGCGCGCTACTGCGCTCACCCTGCCGGATGGCGCTACGCTGATCCTGTCGCCCGGCTTGACGCGGCCTCCGACGATAAGTCCTGAGAAGCCGCGAAAATCGAGGTTAGGCCGGTTGACCCATTGCACGGGCATACGGAACGGCGCCGCCGCGCGGCGGGCTGTGTCGATCTCGACGGATTCAAGATGGCTGAGGAGCGCGAGCCCTGCGTACCAAGGCGTGAGCGCGCTCCTGGCGGCGACATTGTCGCCCGTCAGACCCGAAACCGGGATTGCTGCAAAGTCTTCAAGCCCAATGCGCGCGGCAAATTCACGGTACTCGCCGACAATGGCGTCAAAGATATCCTTCGACCAACTGACCAGATCCATCTTGTTCACCGCCAGGACGATGTGGCGGATGCCCATGAGCGATACGAGGTAGGAATGGCGCCGCGTCTGCGTGAGCACGCCCTTGCGCGCATCGATCAGGATCACTGCAAGATCACCCGTCGAGGCGCCTGTCACCATGTTGCGCGTGTATTGTTCATGGCCGGGCGTATCGGCGACGATGAACTTGCGTTTTTCAGTGGAAAAGAAACGATAGGCGACGTCGATCGTGATGCCCTGCTCACGTTCAGCCGACAATCCATCGACCAGGAGTGCAAAATCGAGGTTTCCGCCTTGGGTGCCGATCTTTCTTGAATCCGCCTCGAGGGCCGCCATCTGGTCTTCGAAGATCAATTTCGAATCGTACAGCAAGCGTCCGATAAGCGTCGACTTACCGTCATCGACACTGCCGCACGTAATGAAGCGCAGCAGCGATTTGTGCTGATGTTGGTGCAGGTAGGCGTCGACGTCCAGCGCGGGGAGTTCGTGGGCCATCAGAAATAGCCCTCTTGCTTCTTCTTCTCCATTGACGCTGCTTGGTCATGATCGATGATGCGGCCTTGGCGTTCGCTCGTGGTGGCAAGCAGCATTTCCTGAATGACGGCGCCCAAAGTATCGGCTTGGCTCTCAATGGCCCCTGTCAGCGGATAACAGCCCATCGTGCGAAAGCGCACGCTCAAGGTTTCGGGCTCCTCGCCAGGCTTCAGCCGCATGCGCTCATCATCGACCATAATGAGCCCGCCATCGCGGCGCACGATCGGCCGCGGCGCGGCGAGGTAGAGCGGGACGATGGGAATTTCCTCGATCTGGATATATTGCCAGATGTCGAGCTCGGTCCAGTTTGAGAGCGGAAACACTCGTATGGATTCACCCTTGTGCTTCCTAGCGTTATAGAGCCGCCAAAGTTCCGGTCGCTGGTTCTTGGGGTCCCAGCGATGATTGGCTGAGCGGAAGGAAAACACGCGTTCCTTTGCGCGGCTTTTTTCTTCATCGCGCCGCGCGCCGCCGAAAGCCGCATCGAATCGGTGCTGGTCGAGAGCCTGCTTGAGGCCCTCGGTCTTCCACATGTCGGTATGCAACGGCCCGTGATCGAACGGGTTGATGTCCTTTGCCACGCATTCAGGGTTCTTATGCACGATCAGCTCGAAACCCAGATCATTGGCCATGCGCTCGCGCAGTTCATACATCGCGCGAAACTTCCACGTCGTGTCGACATGCAAGAGCGGAAACGGCGGCGGCGAGGGGTAGAAAGCCTTCACCGCCAGACGCAGCATCACCGCGCTGTCCTTGCCGATCGAATACAGCATCACCGGCCTTTCGGCCTCGGCGACAACCTCGCGCATGATGTGGATCGACTCCGCCTCCAAACGCTGAAGGTGAGTGAGCCTTGCGGGCGCAAAAGGTGCGATGGTGTTGGCAGCGCTCTCGGGCAAGCGGATCGGTCCTTTTGTAGTTCTATCGCCTAAGCAGGCGATTGCCGGGCGTGTGTCAAACACTCCAAATTGAAGCATCAAATCTACGAGGATTAAGCCCGCCGGACAACGGTTCCCGTCAATCGACGCCGCGCCGGCGCCTGCCTCACCCTCATTTCTCCAAGGCTATGGTTACTGGTAGGTCCAGAACAGCTTGGCGTCGAGCAAGCCGCTCTTGCGGTGTTTCAGCAGCATCTTCAACCGCGTATAGGGCGGAGCGCGAAAATCCTCGTCCGTCATATCGATGCTGCGAAACAACTCGTGCATTTGCCGCGCTCCCTTTTCCGCGGTCCAACGGCAGCTGAACTGGGGCAGGACGCGGCCGATTTTGTCAAAGTTCACCCGGTAGGAGCGATTGTCCGCGCTGGGTTCGCCGATTATCAACTCGCAGCCGGGAAATTCGGCTGCGACGATTCGTGCGATCTCGATGACGCGATAATTCTGCTCGTTCGAACCAACATTGAATATTTGCCCGCGAACCGCGTCAGCCGGCGCCGCCAGAGACAAGTGCACGGCTTGGCACATATCGAGCGCATGTACGAGCGGTCTCCAAGGCGTACCGTCGGACAAGAGCTTGATCTGTTTGGTGGTCCAGGCCAGACCGCAGAGATCGTTGAGAACGATATCGAAGCGTTGGCGCGGGGAAGCGCCATAGGCCGTGGCGTTGCGTAGAAAACAGGGTTCAAAAACCTCGTCAGCCAAGAGTCCCACGTCGCGCTCGACCTTGACCTTACATTCAGCATAGGTGGTCTGAGGATCGACCGGACTCGCCTCGTCAAGTGTTTGATCGGGTTGGCCCACGCCGTAAACCGAGCACGAGGACATATAGACGAAGCGCCTTACGCCGGCCCCCCGAGCCAGGTGCGCCAGTCGCACCGAACCCTCATGATTGATCTCGCGCGTCAGCGCAGGATCCTGTTGGCCCAACGGATCATTGGACAATTCCGCAAGATGGGCCACCGCGTCAAAACCGCGAAGGTCCTCTATCTCTACGTTGCGCAGATCCTTCGTGATGACGGCCGGACGTGGCCCACTCATAGGGTACAACCATCCTTGCCGATAGAACCCGGTGTCTAGGCCGACCGCGTCGATGCCGCGCTCAAGCAAGTAAGGTCCAAGCAATGCGCCCACGTAACCATCAGCGCCAGTAAAGAGAACTCGCATTCGCAACCTCAACCCTTGGTGTTCCAGGTGCGATATACTGGCTTGGACGCGGGCCCGACTAAGTGCTTCTCAACGCCGTCTGACAGGGCGCGCGCATATGTTTCAAGCGCGCCGTCAATCGCTTCGATGGTCGCGTCAATGTCGGAATCCGAGTGCGCATAAGACACCACGAGCGAGGGCATGATCACCCCGCGTTTGATGGTCTCTTGAAGGAAGAGCGTCCGGCAAGCCTGGCTCGGCTTCAGGTCGCGATCCAGCGTCTTGTAGAGCAGACTGCAATCGGCGCCGATCGCAGCGACATGGGCCTCCAGCCCGCGCCCTTGCGCGGCGGCATTCATGCCGGCGCGAAGGCGCGCGCCGGCGCGGTGGATATGCTCGATCACCGGCTCGCTTTCATAGATCTCTAAGGTCGCTATAGCCGCCGCCAGCGCATGGGTTTCGCCTCCATGGGTTGTAGACATCAAGAACACGCGCGGCCGATCCGTTTGATCGAGGTCACCGAGGCGCATGAATTCACGCTTGCCCGCCAGAGCGGAAACGGAAAAGCCGTTGGCGAAACCTTTTCCCCATGTAGAAAGATCGGGATCGACACCATAGAGCCTTTGCGCGCCCTGCAGGTGCCAGCGAAAGCCGGTGATCATTTCATCCAAGATGAGCAAAGCGCCATCGGCCTGCGCCAGGCGCTTGAGTTCGGTCAGAAAATCCCTCGCGGGCGGTTCGATCCGGGTCGGCTCAAGGATAAAACCCGCTATTTTGCCGGGATGATCGGCTAGCAGCGCTTTGACGCTCTCAATGTCGTTGTAATGAAACTTGACCGTCAGCGCACGCGTGGACTCTGGAATGCCGCCATGAATAGCGGTCGAGCCGATGAACCAGTCGTCCACTGAAAAGAACGGATGATCCGCGCAGATAGCGATCAGATCGCGCCCGGTGTAACAGCGCGCGATCTTGACGGCTGCGGATGTCGCGTCCGAGCCGTCCTTTGAGAATTTGACCATTTCCGCGTTGTCGATCAGCGACAGGAACTTTTCCGCGGCCTCGACTTCGATCGCCGCGGGCCGCGAATAGTTCACGCCCGCATCGAGTTGATGGCGCACCGCCTCGATCACCGCTGGAAAAGCGTGCCCGAGCGTCACGGCGCGGTTGCCCATACCGTACTCGATGTACTCATTACCGTCCCCATCCCATACGCGGCATCCCTGACCGCGCACGATGTGGCTCGGCGAAAGCAACGGATATTGGTCATCGCCCTTGGCGTAGGTGTGCGCGCCGCCAGGTATTATCGCGTGGGCGCGCCGCCTCAACCGAGCGGACGCTTCAAACTGGGTGATCTCCTTGCCCATGCGTCCTAGCCCAGCACCAGCTTCCGCACATGGAAGGCCTCGGCAAAACGCGCACGGCACTCCAAGCCGCGCAAACGGGCCAATCCACGAAATATCTCCGGATCGAACCAATCCTTCGTACGCTGGCTGGCGAAATGTTGGTCAAGCAAGGCGATCTTGCGCGCAAGGATGGTTTCTTCGATCGGTTGATAGACGTTTGGACGCCCCAGATCGCCATCCCATTTCGGTATCTCGTACTCCAGTATGAGACTGTCCCGGAACACATTCCAGGCGAGCTCGGATATCAGGCGGTGATCCTGATGAGCATCGCCGGACCAATGGGTCAGCACGATATCTGGCCGCATGCGCGGTTTCTGCGCCTCTACCCATCGCTTCACCTCTCCGCCATCGTACGGCAGATAGGCATCGGTGAAGCTCCCGAGGGCGGTTGTCGCATTTGCTGCGCCAGCAAGAAATGCCTGTGCGGAGGCTTGCGCTTCCTCGCGCCGTGCACCGCTTGCACTGGCGACGCACCAGTGCACGTCAAGGAGCGCCCTGGAGGCAATCCAAGTCAAGATCGTTCCGCCCGCGCCGATCTCGAGATCGTCGGCGTGCGCGCCGAGACAGAGCACTGCAACTGGCTCACCCGGACTGAAAAGGCGCACAACGCTCATTGGCCGGTCGGCTCTGCGTGGTTCGACTTGCGCCAGGGCATCTCTCCCCTCTCGAACATATCCTCAAGCATTTGCCGATCCCGCAGTGTGTCCATCGTACGGAAGAAGCCTTCGTGCTTGTAGGCGAGCAATTGATTGTCGGCGATCAATCGCTTGAATGGCTCGACAACCAGTTCCTCACCTTCGCGCATGTAGTCGAAGATCTGCGAGCGGAACAGGAAATAGCCGCCATTGATCCAGATTTCGGAATGATCCGACGTGATAAAGTCGCGAACGCGTCCGTCGGGCCCGATATCAGCGAGATGGTAAGTCAAAGGCGGGCGGACCGCCAAAAAACACGCGATCTTTCCACTGGCCTTGAACATTGCAATCATGTCGCCCAGGTCGACATCGGTCAGCCCATCGGAATAGTTGGCGCAGAACATCTCCTCGTTCTGCACCTGCTCGCGGACGGCCCACAATCGGCCGCCAATATTGCGCCACACGCCTGTGTCGATCATCGCGATCCGCCAATCCGCTTGCGGCTCGCCAATGAGCTCGACCGTTCCGCCAGACACCACCAGGTCGGATGCGAGATGGGGCTTGTAGTTAAGGAAATAGTCCTTGATCGTGTTGGCCTTGTAGCCAAGGCACAACACGAAATCGCGGTGGCCGTAATTGCTGTAGTAGTCCATCACGTGCCACAAGATCGGTTGATGCCCAACCGGTATCATGGGCTTGGGGATGGCTTCGGAATATTCGCGAATTCGAGTGCCGAGACCGCCGCAGAATAGAACGACTTTCATTGGGCCTCTCCGGGATCGATGATGGCCGCTTCTGGGATGGGCACGACGAACTTGCCGCCCCAGGCGCCTACATGGCGCATCTGCGCGGTGATCTCCTTCTTTAGGTTCCACGGCAAGATCAAGATGTAATCAGGCTTGGCTCGATCCACTTCCTCCACCGGCAGGATCGGAATGTGGGTTCCGGGCGTATAGCGGCCTTGCTTGTGCGGGTTGCGATCCACGGTGAAGTCGAGAAAATCCGTGCCGATGCCGCAATAGTTAAGCAACGTGTTGCCCTTGCCTGGCGCGCCGTAGCCGCAAATGCGCTTGCCCTCGTCTTTTGCCTTGATCAGGAACTCCAACAATCTGCGCTTGGTCTGGTGGACTCTCTCGGCGAACGCTGCGTAAAATGAAAGCGTCTTGAAGCCGGCCGCTTCTTCACGCGCGAGCAGCGCCTTCACCGCGCCCGACGGCGCGCCTTCATGCGCCAGATAGATGCGCAGGCTGCCGCCGTGGGTCGGCAATTCCTCGACATCGACGAACACCAGTCCGTGCCGGGCGGCTAGAGCGGCGATTGCGGTCGCTGAAAAATAACAGAAGTGCTCGTGGTAGATCGTGTCAAACTGGTTTTCCTCCAACAACTTCTGCAGATGTGAGAATTCGAAGGTGATGATCCCATCGCTCTTGGCCAAGAGCGCGGCCCCGCTCAAAAAGTCGTTGAGGTCCGGCACGTGAGCCAGGACGTTGTTGCCCAGCACAAGATCAGCCTGCCCCTTGTCGGCGACGATCCGTGCGGCGAGCGCCTTGCCGAAAAAACCGACGCAGACCGGGATGCCTTTCCTGCGCGCTTCTTCCGCGACATTTATCGCCGGCTCGACGCCCAAGACGTTGCTGACGCCCAACAAGGGAAAATGTTGAAGCAGGTAGCCATCGTTGCAGGCGATCTCGACAACAAACGAATCCGCCCCGAGGCCCCGTCGGCGCGTGATCATTTCACAATACGTCCGCGCGTGAGCGACCCACGAGGTCGAGTAGGACGAGTAATAGGGATAGTGGTCAGTGAAGATGCCGTCCGGCGTCACGTATTCCTTGAGCTGCGCCAACCAACAGGCATCGCAAATCAAAACATGGAGGGGAAAGAACGGCTCCATTTGGTCGATCTGGCTCGCACTTAGAAAAGTCTCGCAAAGCGGAGATTTGCCCAGATCGACGAGGGTGTGCTTAAGCCCAGCTCCGCACAAGCGACAGGCGCCGCCGGGGGCTGCAGGCGCAAGCTCGGCGTGAACCGTGTCAAGCTGAACGGGCATGCGACTTCACCTTCCCGGCTCAGAATAGCAAATTCCTCGCCAACCCAATAGGAACCCCAAAACCAGCAAGAGGATTGCACTGGTACGACACTGGGCGATAAGAGGCCATGAGGTTTACTCGAACCGAGATCGACGGCGCGTGGTTAATAGAGCCCCAGCCCGCTGAGGATGCTCGCGGTTCGTTTTCCAGGGTGTTCTGTGAACGCGAGTTCGCCGCGCACGGACTCGAAACCCGTTTTTCGCAGCATTCGGTATCATACACCGCTGCACGAGGAACGCTGCGCGGGCTTCATTTTCAGCGCGCTCCCCACGAGGAAACCAAAGTCGTGGCCTGCTACAGGGGTGCGATCTTCGATGTGTGTGTCGATCTCAGGACGAACTCACCGACATTTCGTAAGTGGTGCGGCTTCGAACTTTCCGCGGCGAACCGCAGGCGCTTGTACATACCGACGGGCTGCGCCCATGGGTTTCAGACCCTCACCGATGACGTGGAAGTTCATTACTTGATCTCGGCGTTTTACAATCCGGAGGCGGGCGCCGGCGTGCGCTACGACGATCCGGCATTTGCCGTCGCCTGGCCCCTGCCCGTTGCAGCCATATCGGACAAAGACCGCGTCTGGCCTGACTTTCCGGACTAGATCGCCTCGACGAGGAGGCCTTTCCGGAGCAAGAGCTCCGCCGTCGCCGCGATCGTGTTGAAAGGCGCATTTGCCCTTTCAGCAATGTCAAGCAGAGTGTGGTCGCCATCGGAAAGATTGAGCAGCCAGAGGATAGCCATGTTCTTTGCGTACGCGTCCTTATCGCCGCCGATCTCGGAATAGAGGCCGCGCCGCCCAAGCTGCGGCTCGCCATAGGGCGCGGTATTGCGGAACCGTTTATCGCACTCCAGCACCTCAATCGCACGCGCGGTCATGGCGAGCGAGGCCTCAAGGTGCTCCGCCCTGATGAAATCGAGATCGTCCGCCGAGGTATGATATTCCGGAAAGGTCGCGAACTGGCTGCGCTGAAATAGCCCGACGTCCATACGAAAGCCAGGTGAATTGTACTGCCGCTCATCGTAACCATAAGGAAAGTAGTCGACGATGTTCGCTGCAGGCGCGGCGTGCTTGAGAACATGACCCATCACGCGGTCAATCATCGCGTCGCCCCTCAAGGTGCGCTTATATGTTGGCCCTCCTCCGTCGCCCACGCATGAGATCACCAGCCCATGCCTGACGCGTTTTGCCGCGTCCGCGTTGTTGGCTAACCACGCAATCGCACCGATCGTTCCCGGCGCGAAGAGAAACCGGTAGGTGTATTTTGTGGTGAACGGCGCGAGCGCCGCGGCCAAGTGCGCCACAAGCGCGATCCCCGAGCAATTGTCGTTGGCAAGCGAGGGGTGGCATATGTGCGCTTGAAGCAGGACTTCCTCGGTGGTTTCGCCGTGGTGAACGTGCTCAGCATAGGTCAAGGCGCCCGGCGCCAACGCCGAGTCGATACAAACCTCGTACTCACCGTCGGGCAATGCATCGAGCGCGTTCTGGCTCATGCAAAAGCCCCACTGTTCGTTGTAATACGATGTTCGATACGGAATGAGATCGGGTTGATCGGGTAGCGTAAAGACATGCCGCCTTAGGGTCGCTAGCGCCAGGCGCGCCCGCACCGGCGCGGAATAATTAAGCACGTGCAGTGAATGCCTATTGAAATCGACAACCCGCTCGCCGGCCGAGTTCTTGATGTACGCCTCGCGCACCGTCCATTCGTTCGGCACGATCCAGTCCAGCACTTGCGCGCCGCTTGGTGTTTCGGTGCGCTCAAGCGGGACAATGCGTTCAATATGATCCAGCGTTTCCCGTACGCCAGGGCCCGTGATGCTGCGGCAGATGGGGAATATCTCGGCGGCAAAGGCGTACAGCCGTGCGCCCACCCCGGGGGGGCATAACGCCTGCTCCAATTCGCCTAGCCTCAGCGTCGTTCCCATCTCACCTCGCACCCCGGACGCCCAGACCCTGCAAAGATCACACCTGCTCCGCCGCCTCCGCCAACAGCACCCAATCACGATAGTTAGCGGCATTCCTGCCCGGCGGGGCAATAAAGTGAGGCCCCCCCGAAAATGGCCCAGGCGCGGCGGCAATCGGCGCGCCGCTTGAAGGATCGATCCACGTGAGCGTCACGCCCCCGCCAATCGATCCAACATTGACTCCAATGCGACGCGATGTCGGCAGATAGACAATTCCGGTGCGGCGGTCCGATGCAATTGCTGCGACGGCGCGCTCGTCACCACCTCCAGCGCCGTCTATGAGAAACTCCCCGTCTAAATCAGGCACGAGCAGCGGCCATTCTGCTCTGCTCAGGATAGCTCGCACCAATGTCATGCTCTGAGCGCCGCGAGAGGACAGCTGACCGCGCCAATCGGTTGGTGCATCGTAGAGCCCTGGACCGCCAAAGTGCCAGATAGGATTGTTGCCGAAGACGTGCCCGAATGCGCCCGAGAGCACCGCCTGGTAAGCTTGGCGGCGCAGATCGTCCTCTGCCGGCGGCGGCGCGCTCGTGGGCTCGTTTTCGTAAGCGCCTTCGATAAAGAACACCGGTATTGCCTGGGAGCGGCGATACTCGCCTGCGCAGACGCTGCTTATGGAACTGCGTGTGTAAACAGTATTGACCGACAACCATTCCTCGTCGGGCCAGTATGACAAGGCCGTGGAGTCGACCGTGGTGTGAACGGTGTGCAGCGCGCGCCGATCGCCATCGCGAATGCCCTGCGCGATGGCTCGCACTATCCCTCGGTTCGGCGGGTTGAAGTCGCCGCCGTGCACCCACATGATGTTGGAGCGCAGCTCGAAACGCTGCGCGAGATAGCGCCCGTATGCGCGCATCTTGTCTGCGCCATTTGCGAGCATCGCGGAATACCAGCCGTCGCTCCCGCCTTCCCAACCCAGATATGACGGCGTGATCAGCGCTAGGATGCCGCGATCCTGCGCCTGCCGCAGCACCCAATCTGCATGGGCGAAATAGGCGTCGTTCGGTTGGCCGTAATCGTCGGTCGTGCGAAACGGCTGTTCTCGATAGAAGTTTGCCGGTGCATTGCGGGCGTATTTGCGCTCGAGCAGAGAAACCAGGATCGCATTGAAACCGCGAGCCATGCGGTCGTCGAGGTAGAACAAGGCGTCCTCGCGCGAGAGATCGGCGATCAGAGACCACGCGGTGTCGCCATGAATCATGAACGCCTCGCCGGACGCATCGATGAGATGGCGCGTCCCGGGAACCGTGGACAATGGAAAGGCGGCCGCGGCGAATTGCGGCGGGGGCGGTGCGGGCGGATGGAGCCCGTTCTGAGAACACGCCGACAAGGAACAGTACGCGCCGATGCCGCCGATGAGGTTGCGCCGGTTGATCAACTCCCGTTTCATGGCTTCATCTCGACGTGTTTGGCGATCTCTTGGGCGACACTGGCAAAATGTTCCCGCACTTGACGCCGAAGGCGCTCCGCGACCGCTCGAAAATCCTTGTTTGTTTGCGCGACGTCAGCGGTTGCTGCCGCGAACTGGCTGTGCAGCATGTCCAACTCATAGCTCCAGATATTCTGGCAAAGCGCGCCGACCCCAAAAACCTCCATGACCGCTCTGTTCTTATCGGCATAGCCTATCGAGACCGCCGGCCGACCACACATCAAAGCGCCGACGATCGTATGATATCGCGTCGCCACGACCGCGTCTGTCTTAGCGATATCGGCGCACAAAGCGCGCAAACTAGCCGTCTCCCCTTGTGAAACCGCGCTCGCGCGCTCGGGCGCACCCTTCAACAGGCGCGCACGTAAATCGGCGGCGGCGGCGGCGTCTCCGGAATCGCCTACGAGCACTCGAATTTTCTTTCCCTGCTTCAGCAATGCGCATCCAAAGTCGGCGAGTTTGCTCATGTAGGCCTCATAAACATCGGGCGCTTCCTTTGAATCCAGCCAATTGTGGTAGTTCATGACACCGACGCCCACGGTTTCCACGGCGCTGAACAACGGCGGCGCATCAACATCGAGACCAAACGCTAGATCCGGGGTTATGCGATCGTTGGAAGTGTCAATCTGGAGCACCTCTCGTGTGAACGCGAACGATCCCTCATCTCGATACGAACGGTGATCGGCAACGCGCGCGGTCAGACGAAACAGACGGCGGCTCCAACCCCGTTCGACCGGTCCCGCCCCGACCGATACGAGCTTCACCGGCGTACCAACCTGGCGGGCGGCTGCGCACCATTTCCAGAGCTGGTAAGCGTGCCCAAACACGGTCGCACTGAAATCGTCCAGGATGCCGGTTCCAGGGACAAGCAGGCAGTCCGCGGTCCGCAACAGCGCACGCGCTTCATCCCAACGCGCCCACTCCCGGGTGAGCTTCCCGACAGGACCGAGAAATCGCCATTGCCGCGGCGGTTCATATCGAATTGGCACGCAACGGACGCCAAACGCCGAACTCACCTTATCGGGTGCGGACGCAACCACTGTAAAGCGCGCGTCCGGAAGACATCTTCCAATCTCCGCGAGCGTCACCTCAAGCGTGGCGTCGTTTCCGGTGTTGCCAAAGCCGAACATGCCGTAAACAACGATATGCGCAGGCTTGGTTGGCACGGTCGCCCCTGGCGCCGTCCGGCGCTCTCTGTTGATGACGCATAGTGTTGAGGCCGCCTGCTGGATGCAAGGCCGCTCGCGTCGTTCACGCTCCAGCCTTGGCGGGCTTGCGCACCAAGGGTATGCGAGGTCGCGAGGGGACTATTCGCTCATGACGGGCCAAGAACCGCCCATTGAGGCCCAAAGGACGTTCTGGAACAAGTGGAACGCGGCGACTCGAGAAGCTTCGATCGCGGATATCTCGCTGCGGCAGAGCCAAGTGGCTCTCGGTTGGCTCGACGCGATGGGCCGAAAAGACCTGGCAATCGTAGATGTGGGGTGCGGCGCCGGTTGGTTTTGCGGAGACCTGCAGGCCTATGGCCACGTGACCGGCATAGACATTTCCGACGCCGTTCTCGAACGCGCCCAAGAGCGCTTGCCGGATGTGAAATTCATCGCCGGCGACTTTATGTGTCTTGATCTACAGGAAGGCGCGTTCGATGTCGTTGTGTCGCTCGAAGTACTCTCCCACGTGCAGGATCAACCGGCCTTTTTGAGCAAGCTCGCGCGTCTGCTGAAGCCCGGCGGCGCCCTCATCATGGCTACGCAAAATCGTCCGATCCTCGAGCGCAACTCCGACATTCCCCCGCCCGCGCCTGGACAGATCAGGCGCTGGGTCGACAGCCGTGCGTTGCGCAATCTGCTTGCACCGCACTTCGAGATCCGCAGTCTGCGTTCCCTTTCCCCAAAGGGACACGGCGGCTTCCTGCGATTTGTGAACTCGTACAAAGTGGAACACGTGCTGCGGGCTGTCGCGCTCGACAAGGCGGCGCAGCAAGTCAAGGAATGGCTGGGGTTGGGCTGGACCCTTATGGTTCTGGCAAGAAAGCGCGCAGCGTAACGTGCCGCCTACACCTGCGGGGCGCGTCGCCTTGACGGATCACGCCGCCGCCTATCTGTTGCCGCGCTGGATGCAGTTTTGTTGCGCCAGGGCCGTCCATGATTAACGACCCAAAGAATTCCGCCCCGCTCGTGGCTGTCGTGACGCCAGTCTACAATGGCGCGGAATTCCTGGCCGACGCCATGGAGAGCGTGCAGGCGCAGACGTACCCAAACATTGTTCACGTCATTCTAGACAATGCTTCCACGGACGCGACGCCGGAAATCATTGCGGCCTTCAAGAACCGCAAGGTCCCGCTCATCCTAGGTCACAATGATTCACTTCTGCCGATGGACCAGAACTGGAACGCGGCGCTTGAGCTTATCCCCGCGGACGCGGCTTACTTCCGAGTGCTGTGCGCCGACGACATGCTCATGCCGGAAGCGACCAGGCGGATGGTTGCGCTGGCTGAAAGCGATCCCACGATCACGGTCGTCAGCACATCGGTCCAGCGCGGCGGCAAGAGTTACGATGTTGGCTGGCCGAACGACCGCAGCGTCTTTGAGGGCGACGAGGCGCTCCGACGCTATTTTACAAACGCGGGCGCTATCGAGGCGCTCCAGGTGATGATGCGACGCGACGCGCTCAACTCCGCCCGGCCATTCTTCGATCTCAATGTCGGCCACTCGTCCGACATAGATGCGGCGCTGCGCATGCTGAAATACGGCAGGTTCGGCTATGTGCACGAGATCTTGTGCCAGGTGCGCGAACATGAGGGCAGCACCACAGTCTCTGAAATGCACCCGCTCAAGATCCACTTCAACGATTTCCTGATCATGATGCGCCGGCACGCCCGCGAAGCGTTCGGCGCGGAGTATGACGACATCGAACGGCGCTATCTGCGGTTCTATTTCCGCCGCCTCCTTCGCTGGCGTTTCATCAACGGCGATGCCCGCATATTCGCGGTGCACATGGATCTGCTGAAGAGGATCGAATCGAGGCCGGGCCTGATCGATTTCGCCGACTCCTTCCTCGATCTTATTCTGGAGAAAACAGGCCTTCGCCCGGCGTGGTACGGATATCCATGGTAGTGCGGGACAGGGAGAGATTGGTGGGTGTAACAGGATTCGAACCTGTGACCCGCTGATTAAGAGTCAGCTGCTCTACCAACTGAGCTATACACCCTCAAAGCCGCGAACGGGCCTGAAGGCGCAAGCACATAGGTCGTTCGGCCGCTGGCGTCTAGTGTCTCAGCCCACGCCGCTGATCCCGCCGGTTTGGACCTCATCGCGCGCAGCCTCAGCGCCGCCCTCGAACGCCTCCAGAAGATCGGCGACCGCGTCGGCCGGCGTCGCGCGTGAGAAATAGAACCCCTGCAGCTCGCTGACGCCCAGCAAGCGCATAATTGAAGCTTCTGCAGCGGTTTCAACACCCTCAGCCACGACTGTCATGCCAAGGCCCCGTCCCAGCGTGATCACCGATTGGATGACGGTGAGCGCCCGCTTGCGTTCCTGGATGCCTGTAACGAATGTACGGTCGATCTTGATCTTGTCGAAACGGAAATCGCACAAATAGCGCAAGCTCGAATAGCCCGTGCCGAAATCATCCAGCGCGACCCCAAATCCGAGCGCGCGGATTTGCTCTAGCATTTGCCGGTTGCGATCCGACGATTCCATCAACACGCCCTCTGTAACTTCGAGGACGATGCGGTTTGGGTCGATGTCGTGCTCGGCGAGCAGGCGCTCCAAAAACCCGACCAGATCGACGTGCCGGAATTGGACCGGCGATAGATTGATCGAGATTTCGAGATCTGGCCAACGCTTGGCGTCAGCGAATGCACGCTCCAAGACGAACGCTCCAAGCGCGGGCATCAAGCCCGCCTCCTCCGCGATCGGCACAAAAACCGCCGGAGAAATATCGCCGCGCACCGGATGGCGCCAGCGCAACAAGGCTTCCACTCCGGATATGCGGCTGTTGGCGCAGGCCACCAATGGTTGATAGTGCAGCGTCAGTTGTTCAGACTGCATTGCCACCATGAGGTCGAGCTCAATCTCGCGGCGGCGATCGACATCTGCGCCCATTTCGGCGCTGAACACCATCCCGCGATCGCGGCCGGCGCCCTTGGCGCGGTACAATGCGATGTCGGCATTTCGCATGAGATCTTCCGGCGACATGCCGTGTCCGGGCGCAATCGACACGCCCATCGAAGCAGTCATGCGCATGGCTTGGCCATGTACGTCAAACGGGTCATCAAAAGCATGCTGGAGCGTCGCCACCAGCTCGTCGACCTCCGTATCGGCATGCGCGCGGCGCAGCACTGCAAATTCATCGCCGCCAAAGCGTGCGAGGAAATCGTTGCCGCCGACCACGCCCTGCAATCGGCGCGCGACAGCCATGATGAGCGAATCGCCGGCGTCATGGCCGAGCGTGTCGTTGACATCCTTGAACCGATCGACGTCGATATACGCCACGATGACGCGCCCGTTGTTGCGAGTCTGAACGAGCTCGTCGAGCGCCTCCTGCAAACCCTCAACGAAATGCTGGCGGTTCGGCAATCCGGAGAGCGCATCGTGCAGCGCCTGGTGCCGTGAGAGTTGCTCGCGGTCGGCAAGTTCGCCCGACGCGCGCTTCAGGCGCGAGACCATCACCCACGTCAGCGCGCTTGCGCCGACCACCCCCAGCGCCACCAGCGGCAAAATGAAAAGCAGCAGCGTTCGACCGGGCTGGCGCGGCGTCCAATTGAGGTGGCCCACCAGCGATCCATCGTCTGCCGCGAACGCTTCCGACAAAACCCCACCGGCCGCAGGCGCTGGCGATATAGCGAGATCGGAGATAAGCAATGAGCTGCCGACGTCGGCCATGAACGCGTCGTCAATCTTGACCACGCTCAGCAACAGGTGCGGCTCGCCTTGAAGGAGGCTGGCGTCGAGGTTCGGGACGATGGAAAGCGCGGCGACAACAGCGGGTTCGCCGTCGATGTTCATGATGTGACCGGCCCAGCGCCCGAAACTCGCGCCGAGCAGGGCGCTGTAGTTCGCCTGCCCTTCCGCAAACGCGGCGTCGCGCCGGCGCAGCGCGCCGCTCGCGCCGTTGCGCGCTTCGACAACAAGCTGATCGAGCACCTCTGCGTGCATGCCGTAGGCAGCAATCGGGTTCGTCAGCTGACCGGCGACGTTTGCGTAGATGGGATGGTTCTCGCCATCGACGATAATCACTTCGTCATGGCCGTAGGTTTCATAGAAATAGACCCCGAAATTGGCTTCAAGCCACTCGATGTCCCGCCGGCGAGCGCTTACCGCAATCACCGCATCATCCCACCATGCGATCGCCTTCTGTTGATCGAGGACCCGGCTCACGCTCTGGTCGAGTGCGTTTTGGACCAATTGGCGCTCGCGGACGATTGCCGTCCGATTGGCCGACCACCCAGCATAGGCGACAACGACAACCAGGAACGCGCCGAACAGCACGAGCGCGAATCCAATCGTAACCGTCAATCGGCGCAGATCGTTCTTGTAATGAACAGTTGCGGTCCTGGCTGGCACCATTTTCCTTGCCAATCTTGCCTAATTCTCGTCCAGCCCCAGCCATTACAGTATCAATACAAAAATTGAGTTACACACACTCCCTGTGATCACATGAATACTATATTAACCAAGAAAACATGGCTCACTCTCCAGCATGACACCACTCACTCTTAACCAAGGTAAATACAAATCTTCGCTTGCCAACCGACTATTTACCCTTTATTAGTGAAGTTGCCTCTCGCGAAGGATCGGGGTGGAAGAATTCCACGGCTTTGCTTTCGCAGACAGCAATAATGGTTAACTTAACCTTTGGTGCCTGCATGAGCCGGTACGTGTTGAAAACGCGCGCCGACA
>Ga0247727_10002624_pt1 | contig 40787 bp, 38 predicted proteins | sample WisWelCaveWW1625_FD_202498 | JGI IMG/M metagenome (GOLD analysis project Ga0247727, IMG submission 202498) | Biofilm microbial communities from Wishing Well Cave, Virginia, United States - WW16-25 | ecosystem: Environmental > Aquatic > Deep subsurface > Groundwater > Cave microbial mat | place... | reverse complement strand
CAATCCATGCACCCTGCGCGAACGAAGGCAGCGAGCTGCAACGAACCCAGATTGCAGGCCTCGTTGGGGAGCAACGGAAGCTCGCCGCAGGGATTGGTCGCTTCGAGCTCGCCGAGTTGCGGCGTGGGGTTGGTTCGATTGACCGCGTCGAGAAAGATCACGCCCGGATCTCCGCCCATCCAAGCACTCTGTGCCATAGCGCCCAAGAGCTCGGCGGCATGCACCCGGCGCACGCAGGCTCCGCTCCGCGGATGGACGAGCGGATAATCGCCGCCCTGCTCAACCGCGCGCCAAAAGGCGTCGTCGGTCGCCAGAGAGAGATTGAAGTTTGTGAGCTGATCCGCCTGCAACTTACACTGAATGAACGTTGAGACATCCGGGTGACTCACCCGCAGCACGCCCATGTTCGCGCCGCGCCGGCGCCCACCCTGCTTAATGACAGAGGTAGCCGCATCAAAGATGCGGATGAAGGACACGGGACCGGACGCGACGCCGTGCGTGCGCTTGACCACATCGCCCTCCGGACGCAGCTGCGAAAAAGAGAAACCGGTTCCGCCACCGGACTGGTGAATCACGGCCATGCGTTTCAGAGCTTCGAAGATACTGTCCATGGAATCTTCGACTGGCAAGACGAAGCAGGCGGCGAGCTGGCCGAGTTCGGTCCCCGCGTTCATCAAGGTCGGCGAATTCGGGAGAAACTCGCGTCTCAGCAGTGAGGCGTAGAACAGTTCCGCTGTAGTCGCTTCGTCACCGCCGAAATTCCGCTCGGCGGTAGCCACCGCACGCGCCACGCGCTCGCACAGGCCTTCCCAGTTCTCAATCAGATGACCGCGGCTATCCCGCAGGAAGTAGCGCGCCTCGAGCACGCGCCGGGCGTTATCACCGAGTGGGCGCTGGTCGCGATCGACGCCCTGGACACGCATGAGCTTCCCCTCGCGGAAAGTACACCAAAAGTGCGACCGCTCCCGATGCCGACGGGACTACGAATCCAAATACGAAATGTAGAATAGAGGGCGGGATGCAATCTCATCCCGCCCTCATTGCTTCACCGGTGCGCTGAAACCAAGCGCGAAAACTCAGGACTTGATGGCGATGGTCTTCGGCTTGGCTTCTTCCCGCTTCGGGATCTCGACGCTCAACACGCCCCTATCCTGACTTGTGACAAAACACCCCTTGCGCAACGATTAAGCTGGAAAACAGACTGAGAAGAAGTTTCACTGCAACGAGAGACAATGACGAACCCACATTTTCCACCAGGACGCGTCGCGAAGCCGCGCAAATTTAGACCGATCAAGCACCAAACGATGCTCAGAAATCGGGGGGAACCGTGAAAAAAAAAACCACGCACACGGCGCCAGTCATCGCCTATTTCTCCATGGAGATCGCGCTCGACCCGGGCATGCCCACTTATGCCGGCGGGCTCGGTGTCCTGGCCGGCGACACGATTCGCTCAGCCGCCGACCTGGGTCTCGCCTTCGTGGGGATGACCCTGCTGCACCGCAAGGGCTACTTCCAGCAACAACTCAGCGCCGAAGGACAGCAGCGGGAAGAAATCATTTCCTGGCCCGTAGCTGATTTCGTAGAAGAGCTCGAAGCACGCGCCGAAGTTCGCATTGAAGGCCGCCGCGTAGTGTTGCGCGCTTGGCGCTACCGCGTGCGGGGCAGCCGCGGCAATCAGGTTCCCGTCTTTCTATTGGATTCCGACCTACCGGAAAACCACCCGGCGGATCGGCACCTCACCGACAGCCTGTACGGCGGTAACGAACGCTACCGCCTGGCCCAGGAGGCTTTGCTCGGCATCGGCGGCGTGCGCATGCTGCGCGCTCTGGGTTACACCGATGTCGACCGTTTCCACTTGAACGAAGGGCACGCCGCCCTGGCCGTCCTCGCACTGTGTGAAGAGTTATGCGGAGAACCAGGCGCCACGGCGTCCGACGTCCCCGTCGCCGCCGAAAACCTGGGAGAAGCCCTGGCAAAAATCCGCCCTCACTGTGTCTTCACGACACACACACCCGTGCCGGCTGGACACGACAAATTTTCTCCAGCGCTGGTGCAGCTCGTGCTGGGAGAGAACGTCAGCGAACGCTTGGCGGCTCTCGGCCAAAAGGACAGCGTCAACCTCACGGACCTCGCCCTGCGTTTTTCTCACTTCGTGAACGGCGTCGCCATGCGCCACGGCGAAGTGTCCCGCAGCATGTTCCCGCAATACCCCATCCGCTCCATCACCAACGGCATCCACCCGGCGACGTGGGCCGCGCCTGCTTTCCACGCTCTTTTCGACCGCCACATCCGAGACTGGCAGCAGGATACATTCGCCCTGCGTTACGCCGTCAACGTCCCCTTGCGCGAAATTGAGTCGGCCCACGGGCGTGCCAAAGCCGAGCTCATCGCCGAGATCCAGCGGCGCGAAAAGGTGACCTTCCAACAGAACGTCTTCACGATCGGCTTTGCGCGGCGCGCCACGGCGTACAAACGCCCTCACCTTTTCTTCCATGACCTGCAGGCGCTGCGTGTCATGGCAGAGCAGACGGGCCCGTTTCAGCTCGTCATGGCCGGCAAGGCCCACCCGGCCGATACCGAAGGCAAGGCTCTGATCCAGCAAGTTTTTGCGGCGCGCCGAGCCTTGGGCGGCGACATTCCCGTGATCTACCTCGCCAACTACGACATGACTCTCGCCAAACTGTTGTGCGCCGGCTGTGACTTGTGGCTGAACACACCGACACCTCCGCTGGAAGCTTCTGGAACCAGCGGCATGAAAGCCGCGTTGAACGGCGTACCGAGCCTCAGCATCCTGGATGGGTGGTGGGTCGAAGGGCACATGGAAGGTGTCACGGGTTGGGTCATCGAAAGTGCCGAAGGAAGCGACGGAACGAGTGCTGAGCGGCACGACGCCGCTGCGCTCTACGCCAAACTCGGAGGCACCATCTTACCCTGTTACTACCAACAACCGACGCACTACACGCAGATCATGCGGAACACCATCGCCTTGAACGCCTCTTTCTTCAATACCCAGCGCATGTTGCTGCAATACCTCTACGACGCCTACATGGGTTAGCCTCGATCCGGCAAAAATTTTGGCGCTCCCGGTGTACACGGAGAGGTGCCCGCGTCTCCTCCAAGAAATGTTGATGTCGTCGCCGCGGGTACCCCTCCGTGTACACCGCGGGAAAAGTCGCGCGAATTTTCCGGACCTCGGTGAGAGGAGGAGTACGATCCGCTGCGGCCGTGGCGTTATGTCGGAGCAAGACGAAGCAAAATCACGGCGCGCCGGCGTCGGGAGGCGCCGGCACCACCACCGTCGCTTGGGCACCCTTGTCGCCGGCTTCCAGATTCAATCCGATCCGCTGTCCCTCCACGAGCTCTTCAAATTCGAGAGGAGCGCGGACCGCATTGCGGTGGAAATACACTCGCTCGCCGGCATCCGTCAGGATGAAGCCGTAGCCCTCGTCGCCAAAAACGCGGTCGATGATGCCCAAATGCGGAGGCGGCACCGGACGCTGGCTCCGCCCATCTCGACGCCGCTCGCGCAGGGAATGCACCTCGCGCTCGAAAGCATCCAGCGCTTCGTTCAGAGCCAGACCCGCGTCCGGTCGACTGCGCGCCGCAACCAACTCCGCGCCGCGCGCCTGGCAGACGATGCGCACTTCCTGCCCACCGTGGCGGTGATGTCCAGTGGACTTGGCGGAGATGCGCACATCGATGAGATCGCTGTGTCCCGCCGCCAACGCCTCGAGGCGCCCTTCACTGTTCTCTCGATCCGCTTTTGAAAAGAGCTGTGGATTATGCCAATGAATCTGCACCGTTCACCTCCGAATCACAGTCGCTGCAACAATTATACACACCACTACTCCGTGGAAATTCTGCCTCGCCCGAGCTTCCCGTTATCAGACGTCCAAGGTCACGTTGGCTTCCCAACCGTTCGAGGTCTCGCGCACGCGCAGAGCATACGCCGTGGCGGCTTTGACGTCGGTGCTAAGCGCGTGGCGTTTTGCATCCACGGCTTCTCCCACAAGCTCCGCCGTGAGCCGGGCACTGCCATCGCGCATAATTTCGAGTTGCTCCGGTCGCAACAATAGAGACTCAGCATCCCGCCGATAGATGAGCTCATTCAAAAAACGCAACAGGAGCAGCTCCAGGTCGGGCTCTTCCAACGCAAGCGAACGCCGTTCGCGCGCTGCGATTGCTTCGGGAGCTTCCACGGTGGCGGTCAAGAGTGCCTCCGCTGCCGCCGCAAAAACGGCCTCCGGCGTTGCTCCACGTGCGACAAAGGACAGATCGCTCGTCACGTCGTCCGTAAACTCGTAGTACCCCTTCCCGCTCAACCCTTAACGTTCCCGACGGGCAAGAGATGCACCACGCGCCGGGAGATCCCGGCGCACTCCGCCGCTTCGGCCACCTCGTCTACGCTTTTATACGCGAAACCCGCCTCCTCCGCGAGACCGCGCAGCGAAGCCGCACGCACCAAAATACCGTGCGCGGCCATGCGCGCCTTTAATTCCTCGCCGCGCACGAGCTTGCGCGCCCGCGTGCGGCTCATCGTACGCCCGCTGCCGTGGGCAGTGCTGAAAAACGTCGCCGCCCCGCTCGGCACTCCTGCCAACAAATAAGAACCCGTCTCCATGCTGCCGCCGATGATGACCGGCTGCCCAGTAGCACGATACTCCGGAGGCAATTCGGGATGTCCGGGCGGAAAGGCCCGCGTGGCACCTTTGCGGTGCACGAGCAGCGTGCGTTCGACGCCGCCAACCTTGTGTTTTTCAATCTTCGCGGTGTTGTGGGCGACGTCGTAGACGTTGCGGATGCCGAGTTCTTCCGCCGTGCGGCCGAACACGTCACAGAACACTTCGCGGATGCGGTGCAGGATCACCTGCCGATTCGCAAAGGACATATTGGCCGCGCAGCACATGGCGGCGAAGTAATTCTGGCCTTCCTGGGAGGAGAAGGGCGCGCAGGCCAGTTCGCGGTCGATCACCGGCAGCCCGAATTTCTTCGGCATCGCCCGCAGAAAGGTCTGTAGGTAGTCAGTCGCCACCTGGTGCCCGAAACCACGGCTGCCGCAGTGGAACATGACCGCGACTTGTTCCGGGCGATCAAAACCGAAGGTCTTCGCGAGCTCGGCGTCGTAGATGCCCTCGCTGCGCGCGACTTGAATCTCGAGGTAGTGGTTGCCGGAACCGAGCGTACCGAGCTGGCGGAAACCGCGTTCGATGGCGCATTCGCTCACGCATTCCGGACCGGCGCTGGCGAAACAACCCCGCGCTTCCGTGCGGGCGAGATCATCGGAAATGCCATAGCCGTGGCGCACCGCCCAGACCGCGCCCTCGCGCAAGACGTCGCGAAACTCATCGCGGGACACCGACACAAAACCGGGCCGCCCCACACCCGCAGGCACCCGCTCCGCCAAAGCATCGACGAGCTCGTGCAAGCGCGGCTCGACCTCGCTCCACGTGAGGTCGCTGCGCACCAAGCGCATGCCGCAGTTGATGTCGAAGCCGATGCCCCCGGGCGAAATCACTCCGCTGCGCACGTCCATGGCGGCGACCCCGCCGATGGGGAAACCGTAACCCCAGTGAGCATCGGGCATGCAGTAGCTGGCATCCACGATGCCCGGCAGCATCGCCACATTAGCGGCCTGGACGAAAACCTGGTCGTCCATTTCCTCCAGCAGTTTTTCACTGGCGACGATGCGGACGGGCACCCGCATACCGGCGCGAAACTCCACGCCGAGCTCGAAGAGAGCCGGCCCGATCTTTTTCAGCCCCGGAGGAAGCCCCACGGCGGTTCACCTCTGCGCAAGAAACTACAACAACCCGCGGCTTATTCCGTTTTCTCAGCGTGGGCACGTTGCTCGCGAAGCTGCGCGCGTTCGAGCAGCGCGCGCACTTCTTCATCGCTGGTCTGCGAAAAATCCACGTACCACTGGCCGACGGCGTAAAAAGACTCCGGTGCAGCGGGGCAAATAACCTCATCGGCGACTTCGCGCAGCTGTGCCAGCGTCGACGGTGGCGCCACGGGTACCGCGACGACGATGCGCGCGGGTTTGGAATGGCGAACGGCTTCGACCGCCGCGCGCATGCTGGCGCCCGTCGCGAGGCCGTCGTCGATCAGGATCAGACAGTGCTCCGTCCGTTGCAGAAGCGCCCGTTCTCCGCGGTAGGCGGATTCACGGCGGCGCAACTCCCGTTCCTCCCGTTCCGCGACCGCCTCAATCTGCGCCTCGGAAATGCCGGCGAGTTCAACCACATCGCGGTTAATCACGCGGCCGCCGCCGCTCGCGATGGCTCCCATGGCCAGCTCACTATGCCCCGGCACTCCGAGCTTGCGCACCACGAGCACGTCCAAAGGCGCTGCGAGCGCGCACGCCACCTCGTAGGCCACAGGCACGCCGCCGCGCGGCAACCCAAGGATGAGGACATCCGCGCGCCCGGCGTAAGCTCCCAGAGCTTCGGCCAAGCACCGGCCCGCGTGGGAGCGGTCTCTGTACGGCGCCTGCACGCTGACATCCCTCTCGTTCAATGCACTCGACTCATCCACTGGACCCGAGTTCATGCAAACATACGCCTTCGCAATGAGCGTACCCGCCCACGGCGCTTTACCTTACCAGGCAGACCACACACGAACCTATGAAAAAACATCGCCCGCCCCGCAATGATGAAGTTGCCCGCGCCCTGCGCGAGATCGCTCTCTACCTCGAGGCCGAGGGCATCGCTTTCAAACCTCGCGCCTACGAGAAGGCCGCCTACGCCGTAGCATCCCTCGACCGCCCCCTGCACGAGATCGACGCGGAAGCCGGTTTGCGCGGGATCGAGGAGATCCCCAGCATCGGCAAAGGCATCGCCAAGAAGATCCATCAATTTCTCACTTCCCGCCGTATCGATGAGCTCGAACACTTGCGCACAGCGCTCCCGGTGGATCTGGTCCAGCTCACGGGCGTGGAAGGGCTCGGCCCGAAAATGGCCAAGGCACTCTACGACTCTCTCGACGTCAAAAACCTCGCCGAGTTGGAATGCGCTTGTCGAGAAGGTGCGGTCCAGAAGCTGCCTCACTTCGGCGTCAAGTCCGAACAGAAATTGTTGCGGGGCATCGAGCTATTAAAGCAAAACGCGGGCCGCCACCCTTTGGGCGACGTGCTGCCGCTCGCGCGCGAGATCGAGGCCCGCCTGCGTGAAGTGAAAGGCGTTCGCTGCGTCGAGATCGCGGGCTCCATCCGCCGCCGCAAGGAAACCATCGGCGATCTCGATTTCCTCGTCGTCGCCGATGACCCCGCGCGCGTGAGCGAATTCTTCGCCGAGCTGCCCGAAGTTGTGAACGTGCACGCGCACGGTGAATCGAAAACGTCGGTGCGGCTGGCCGCGGGTCTCGATGCCGATCTGCGCACGGTGCCAGAGGAGAGTTTTGGAGCCGCGCTCACCTACTTCACCGGCAGCAAGGACCACAACGTCGCGCTGCGCCGCATCACCCAGGAAAAAAAACTCAAGCTCAACGAGTACGGTGTCTTCCGCGGCGAAAAAAAACTGGCGGGCCGCACGGAAGCAGACGTGTACGCCGCGCTCGGCCTCGCCTACGTCCCGCCGGAACTGCGCGAAGACCGCGGCGAGATCGACGCCGCGCGCGAACAGAAGCTGCCGCACTTGATCGAGTACGGTTCCCTGCGCGGCGATTTGCAAATTCAAACCGATTGGACCGACGGCGCCGCCTCCATCGAAGACATGGCCGCCGCCGCCAAGCGGTTAGGCCTCGAATACATCGCCATCACGGATCATACCCGCGACCTGAGCGTGGCCCACGGCAACGACGAAGAGCGCCTGCTCGCGCAGATCGCCGCCATCCGTAAACTCAACCAAGGCTTGGCAGGATTCCGGATCCTGGCGGGCGCAGAGGTCAACATCCGCAAGGACGGCACACTGGACATCGCCGACGAAGTGCTGGCGCAGCTCGATGTCGTCGGCGTCGCCGTGCACTCACTGTTTCAGCAACCTCGGGAAGAGATGACGCGCCGCGTGCTGCGCGCCATCGAGAACCCCCACGTCGACATTCTCTTTCATCCGACCGCCCGCGACATCGGCAAGCGCGAACCCGTCGATCTCGATATCGACGCGCTGATCGAGGCCGCGCACCGCACGGGGACCGTGCTCGAGATCGACGCCATGCCGAAGCGCCTCGACTTGAAAGACGAACACGTGCGCAAGGCTGTCGCGGCGGGCGTCAAGCTCGTGATCGATTCGGACGCCCACCACCCCCACCACCTCGCCTATGCCGATGAGTTCGGCGTGGCGGTCGCGCGCCGCGGCTGGGCCCGTGCCGCGGACGTCATCAACACGCTGCCCGTCGGTGAATTCCTGCGTCAGCTCAAGGACGGGCGACGCGGCGCAGCAAAAGACAGCGGGAGCGGACGCAAAACTCCCCAGGGCAAGACCTCCACGGGCAAAACTGCCAAAGGCAAACGGCGTGGCTGAACCCCAGGAATTCCGCATCGCGGACGAGGTCGGCGTCGCGGACATTCTCGACGCGCTCGCGCGTCGCGCACACGCTGTGCTGAGTGAAAACGCCGCGCTGGGCTAGACAAAGGAGCCTACACTCCGGCCCTGACTCGAGATCAAGCGAAGATCCGCGCTTACGGCGAGGGAGGCTGCGCCTTTTCGACCAACTGGCGCAACTCGCTGAGATTTTTGCGCAGATCAGAGGGAATTTCTTCCTCTTCGGCATAACCCGACACCACGAGTTCCTGCAGCAATTCCAGAGCGCTGCGTGCGAAAGGCTCCTGCGGCGCGAGGCGCACCGCGCGTTCGAGAAAAACCTCCGCCTGGGAAAGTGGCGGCGTCCGTCCGATGCGCGCTTCGATCACACCCAAGAGATACGAGGCCTCGGCGAGATCTCGATCCGTTGCTTCAGCGCGCGCCACGTAGCGGTGCAACATACTCGAGGCCGCGACATAGTAAACCAGCGCTTCTCGCTCCTGTGGAAAGCGCTCGCGGTCGTCGGCTCGGCGCAGAAATTCGCGGGCCCGCGCCAGCTCAGACTCCCCCAGCGGCTGCGCTGCAATCTCCGCGAGCGATTCCAACCAGCGCCGGACCTGGGCGCGCAGTTCCGGCGAAAGATCGCTGCGCTCTGAAAAACGTTGGAGCGTGCGCCGCGCCCGCGTCGGAGCTTCCTCAACCCGCAGGCACAGCTCAAGGTAATCCTCGAAATTTCCCAACACGTCGAGTTCCGCCGGCTGCGAGGCCTTCGCCGCAAACAACTCTTCGTAACTTGCGAGGGCCGCAGGGAACTGCCGCGTCGCCATCTGCAGTCGCGCGCGCTCGGGCAGCGGCAGCGCCTTCACCTGGACGTCCTCGAGCAACTTGGCACCGAGAGGAAAGCTGCGCTCGTTCGGCAGGCGGGAGTGACAAGTGACACAGGTGTCGATGATCTGGTGCAACAGAAAATCCGCTTCGCGAAATTCCTGGGCCTGGTAGCGGCGGTAAATTTCACGCGCATCGTGCGCCAAGGAACGGCTCAAGTACGAAAAACCTGCGTCGCGACGGAGGCCGTGCCGGCCGAGCTCTTCGGCGTTTTGTGCCAGCGCGCCGAGCGCTCGCAACACTTCCTCTCTGCGCGCGGGATCGTGAGAGCGCTCCGGATCGAGACTCAGAGGAATCAAAACGCGGATCGCCTCGAAAATCTGGTTCATGGTCTGCCGCGTCTGTACGGCGGCGGGCGGCGGTGGATCAGCCAGCGCAGAAGAAGCGGTGATCACCAGCAAACAGGCGATGAGCAGCGCGCAGCGTTTCAAAAAGCGTCCTTCCAATCCCGCAGGCTCTCCCGGCCGCGCGCGTGCAACTTGACGACCACTTCCTGCACTTGGTCCCGCAGGACTTTGCGATCGTCGAAGTGAAAACTCTGCGTCGGGATGGGATCGCCGACCTCGACCACCACGGGCACCGGGCGCAGGCGCAAGCGACCGCGCGGCCACATAGCGAAAGTTCCGGCGATCGCGATGGGCAGGATCGGCAATCCACAGGTCAACGCCGTGGCGAAGGCCCCCGACTTAAAGTCGCGCACGTCCCCGTCCGGACTCCGTGTCCCCTCGGCGAAAAACAACATGGAGACGGCCGGGTCGCGCTCCTGCATGCCGCGGTGGATGCGCTCGACGTCGGCCTGGGTATGCGTGCGCACCACGGTGACGTTTCCCGTCCGGCGCATCGCCCAGCCGAAGATCGGAACATTCATCACGGCGCGCTTCACCACGAAGCGCAGACACAATTGGGGCAGCGCGGCGACCAAGCAAGGAGGGTCCCAACCGCTCTCGTGATTCACCACCACGACGTAGGCCTGGCCCGGCTCGAGCTTATCCGTACCGTGTACTTCGAGCTGCGTTCCCGCCACCCGCATGCACAGGCGCGCGTAAGCGAGATAAACGCGGTGCAGACTTACAGCGGGCTGCCCGAGCAACGCGAGCAACATGGCAAAAAAACTGTAGAGCGCGAGGGCGACGGCTAAGAACGACACGCCGAACAGCGTGCGCACGGCCGTTTCGACGGGTGCCGGTATGTGCAGTTCGCGATGGGTCCACGGTTCGACGGGCACGCTTCCTCCGGGGCCATCCCGAGGTAAAACTCCAGTGTATACAACATGAAAGAATTCAACAGGTTGGACTGAGGCGGTGTTCCTCACACCCATTGAACAAACGGCCTCCGGATAAACCGCTCGGAGCCCTCCGAACGACGCTTCAACCCGATACCGACAACCCCGCCGCCTGCTTCGCCGCCGCCAGCACGGGCCCGCCGATCGCGCGCGCGCGCCGCGCACCTTCGCGCAGCACGGCTTCGACGTCGTCGGGGCGTTTCGCCCAATCCTCACGCGCGGCGCGCATGGGCGCGAAGGTGGCCTCGATGCGCGCGAGCAGATCTTTTTTCACCTCGCCGTAGCCCAGGCCGCCGGAGCGCGCGCGTGCTAAAAACTCGCGCTTCTCTTCCGGACCCGCGAACAGAGACCAGAGCTGAAACAACGGCGTGCTGGTGTCCTTGGGCTCTTCCACCGGCGTGGAATCCGTGATGATGCCCATCACCGCCTGCTTCAGCGCCTTGCCGCTCGCAAACATTGGGATCGTGTTGTCGTAGGACTTGCTCATCTTGCGTCCGTCTCTACCCGGCACCACGGCCACGTCTTCCAGGATGTAGGGCTCGGGAAGTTGCAACACCTCGCCGTAGTGATGGTTGAAACGCGCGGCGATGTCGCGCGTCATCTCCAAGTGTTGCTTTTGATCCTGTCCCACCGGCACGAGATCGGCGCGGTAGAGCAAGATGTCCGCCGCCATCAGCACGGGATAAGCGAAGAGACCGTGATCGGCGGGTTGCCCCTGGGCCACGCGGTCCTTGTAAGCGTGGCCGCGTTCGAGCAGCCCCATCGGCGTTACCGTCGAGAGCAACCAGGCCAGCTCGCAGACTTCCGGCACATCGGATTGGCGAAACAAAATGGAGCGTTTCGGATCGAGGCCGCAGGCCAGGTAATCGAGGGCAACGGCGCGCGTCAACTCGCGGCGCTTTTCGGCATCGCGCACGCTGGTCATGGAGTGGTAATCCGCGATGAAGTAGAGCGCCTCGTGCCGCTCCTGCAACGCCAAGTATTGGCGCAGCGCACCAAAATAATTTCCGATGTGCAGCTCGCCGGAAGGTTGTGTTCCCGAGAGCACGCGCACGACTAGCGCGCCCCTTCCACGTAGGTAAGCCAGTGTTCGAAAGCCGGATCGCGGCCGTGGGCCGCGGCTTCGAAGCGCTCGCGCAGACGGAGTGTTACGGGGCCGGGACACACTGCACCGATCTTGCGATCATCGACGGAGACCACCGGCGTTACGCCGCCACTGGTACCGGTGAGAAATACTTCCGCCGCTGCGAGCAACTCCTCCGACCGGAACGGCTCCTCCACGGCCGTGAGCCCCGCGTGCTTCGCCAACTCGAGCACCGAGCTGCGCGTCACGCCCGGCAGCACGTGCTCCTCCGCCGGCGTGTGCAGGTGCCCCGCCGCATCCACCAAGAACACATTGGTCGTGGGACCTTCGGCGATAAAACCATCCTCATCAATCAGCAGCACTTCGTCGTAGCCGTGCTTCTTCGCCTCCCACTTGGCGCCCATGGGTGAGGCGTAATTCGCCGCCACCTTGGCCTGGGGCGGGAGAATGTCGCGCCGGCGCTGGCGGCGAACTTTTTCGAGCCACACACGCAGGGCGGTGGGAGCCGGCGGCGGCGGCACCGCCTTGTGAGCGAGTACATCGCGGCGCGGGTCGTAAGCCGCGATCGCCACCGCCACGTGCGTATCCACCGGCACCACGTCCACTTCGATAGAAGGCAGATAGGCCGAAATCTTGACGGCCTTGGCGCCGGGATTCGCGCGCACCGTCTCGACCACCGCCGCGCGCAGCTCTTCCGGCCTGCGCGCGAGGGGAAGCCCGACCAACCCCACCGATTGAAACAAGCGCGCCACGTGCTCGGGCAGGCGGAACACTGCCGGCCCGCGCGGCGTCTCGTAGACGGGCATGTAATCGAAAACCAGCGAGCCCCGCTGCACGCTGTGGGAGAGTACGTGCACCATCACCTCCCCCCAGGGCACGAGCTTGCCGTCGAGCCAGATGAGCCGATTCGGAATGCGCCGGTCCACGCCTATCTCTTGTTCTCCACCCCGCGCCACGGCCTGGAATGTATCACGCACCGCTCTTGGGGCGTCGCTGCGTTTGGTAGTGTGTGGTCTTCCACCCAGGGCGCCTTTTAGCAGGGCGCGTCGCGAGCGGAGGTCTGCACGTGGCGGTTGAAATCCTCCCGGACGTCGTGCTCGAAATCACCACCCACATCGGGTGCCGCGTGCAGTGCCGCTTCTGCCCGCAACCCCGCCTGGCGCGCGCCTACGCCGTGCGGCCCAACCGGCACCTGCACGCCATGCCGCTCGACCTTTTTCAGCGCTGCATCGACAAACTGCCGCTCTTCGTGGACGTCGATTTCGCCGGCTTCGCGGAACCGTGGCTCAATCCGCAGTGCGGCGCGATGTTGCGCTACGCACTCGAGCGCGGCCACGCACTGCGCATCCACACGACACTGCAAGGTGTCAATGCCGCGGACGTCGCACTCTTCCGCAGGATCCCACCCGCCCGGCTCAAACACTTCTCCCTGCACCTGCCTTCGGGCGACGCCGGCCTCGAGCGCTACCGCATCGACGACACCTACCTCGCCACCTTGGAGAGCGTGTTCGCGAGCGGTCTCACGCCGGAGCTCGTCTACCACGGCACGCGCATCGAGCCGCGCGTCGCGGAGCGACTCGCCGCGCTCGGCGTACCGTTGCCGCCGGCTGCCAAAACAACACACACGCGCGCGGGCAACGTCGATCTCACGCGCTACGACGCGCTGCGCAACCGACCCGCCCCGCCGCGCCTGCACGGAAGCCTCGGTTGTCGCCGGCCCGGCTGGCGCGTACTGCTCCCCAACGGTGACGTGACACTGTGTTGCATGGATACCGAGATGCAGCGCGTGGCACGCTTCTTAGACATCGAAGCGCGGGCGGACTGGCAGCTTCCGCACCTGAACCGCACGCCTTCACACAGCATCAGCCCCAGCCGCGCGGTAGCCCCGTGCGCCGCCTTCACCCGCGAACAATTCCAGCGCGTAATGCGGGAAATCGGGCCCGACGTCCTCGCCCTCGAGGCTTTCCTCGGACGTAAACTCTCCTGCTGGAACCTCTCCGCCAACGCCTGGTGCGGGGCGGGAGCCGGCACCGCAGCGCACAACTTCCAACCGGCCTTACACAGACTAGAGGACACCGGAGCAGCACCGATGGCAAGCCCGCAAGCCGGCGGCTAGCATCAAATTTTCGCGCATTGGGTGCGGCGCCGAAGCTTAAAAATAAAAATGTATGGCCACCGTCCACCGAACAACGCCACACACAGGGAACGTGCCCGAACTCTTTTCTTTGGGCCGACGTAGCTCAGTTGGTAGAGCAGCTGATTCGTAATCAGCAGGTCGGCGGTTCGAATCCGCCCGTCGGCTCCGGGTTTCTTCAATTTGTACGCCACTCTAGGTGCATTGACCACGATCTTCTCATTACGCTTTTCTGTGTCAGGAGCCGTATAGGGGCCGCCCGAGTGCGTTTTCGGCGCCGGGATCGGGTCCGAAAGCGCGTCGGCGAAGCCCCGCGTCTCGGTTGGGATGTGGTGCCCGTACACGTCGAGCAGCATCTTGGCGGAAGTCCAGCCGCCGGTTTCCTGCACCCATTTGAGATTTGTCCCCCGCGCAAGGTGAAGCGAAGCCCACGTGTGACGTAGGCAGTGGGGTGTGAGTTGCTTGGCACCCTCGAAAGCCTTCTTCACGAGCCGGCCAAAGCCCCGCCGGCGGAAGTTTCCGGATTCCACGAAACCGCCCGCTTCGCTCGGGAACACCAGAGCATCATCGGGGTGAATCTCAGGCCGAAGCCGCGTGAACACCTCACTCAGTCGCGTTGAAAGCTCCACCGCACGCGCTCGGCGCGTCTTCGTCGGCCCCACCCTACCGCTGTGGTCTACGCTGCGTTCGATGCGCACCACGCCCGTTTTCAAGTTCACGTCGATCCAGCGCAGGGCCAGCGCCTCGCCGATGCGGCAGCCGGTATCTGCGAGAAACAACACCAAGGGATAGACAGCCGGAAGGTGCTGACGGGCGGTGCCGAGCAAGTGCGTCAGTTCTTGAGAGGTGAGAACACGCTCCTGCTCCACCGGCTGAAGCCCGGCGCCCCGCCGTCGGCCGCGGACCGCCTTCCAAGCGTCGAGCACATTGGACGCCACCAAATCCTGCGCTTGGGCGTGCGCCAAAATAAGGCGCAGGGTTCCAAGAATAATCTCGATTGAGCGGCGCGAGATGGGTTTCTCCGCACCTTCCCCCTCGCCAGGCTTCTTCGCGGCGCGCTTCTTCTTTTCTAGGCAGCGCTCATACAACCGCTGAATGTCCGCCACGCGAATTGAGCGAATGTCGATTTCCTCGAAAAACGGCGCGAGATGGAGCCGCACACTCTGCGTTCGCGAACGCACGGTGTTGGGAGCGAGCGCCCGCTCCATCCCCAATTCGGCCGGTAAGGACACTTCGCTGCGCAGCCAGCTTTCCGCAAACGGTTTGAAGGGAACTGCTTGCTCTTCTTCTCCTCCGATTCCAAGATCACCGAGCACCACGTTCGCCCAAATCTTTTCGGCGAGTTCCGTCGCTCGCTGCTTGTCCCGGCCGGCGTACTTCTTCTTGCGGCGTCCGTTGTGGTGAACGATCACCCAATATCGGCCCTTCGCATCTTTCCGAACCTTCGCAGCCACGCTCTACCTTCGACCCCCGTGCTTCAAGTAATCTTTGACGGCTTCTCGAATCACGGAAGCCACCGACACGCCCCGTTCCTCTGCAATCACCTCAAGCCGGGCCATGTCGCCTTCGTCGTAGTCCACCGATAACCGCCTCGCGTTTTTCAAGAAGCCCCGGCGCCCAGCGCCTTCCCGCCGGCCCCCTCGGCTCCCCTTTTTCTTCTGCTGCGCCACAGCACCAACATATCAAAATGATTAGTCAATGACAATCACTTATTACGGCCGCCGCGGCTCGACCTTGAGCCCTTCCAGCACTTCCTTCACCGCCTGATCGAGCTTGCCGGCCTCGGTCTTGGCTTGCGTTGATAGCCACGCTTCCAAGGCTTTGACCGGAAGAAGAACACAACCACCAGCCCGGAAATGAGGCACACGCGGAAGGATTTGTCGCAGGTGGCGCTCGGACAGCCCGAGACAGCGAGCCGCTTCCGGGACTCGGAGCGCCAAGCGATTCTGAAGGTCCAGCGTGTCCGTCGCTTCGCGTTTCACTGAAGGACCCTCGCGCCCGGGAACACCGACTTCGTGCGCAGGATCGCCGCGAGTGCATCGGGGCTCTTGTCGAGGAGCCGTTGGACTTCGGCGAAGGTCAGAATGGGGACCCCGTGCCCTTCCGCCGCCAGCTCCGCGGCGACCTTTTCATCCTGGGCCAACCACACGTCGCCGTACCGGGAGCGCAGGAAAACAGCGGCGATTCCCTCACGCACGTCTATGAAGGGCGTTGCTTCTATCGCAGAGCGAAGGCCGATACCCAGCTCAGAGCAAATCGCTTTGGCACGTGCGACGTACTCCACTTCAACCGGACCTTTCAGCGCTTTTAACGCATGGTCTCGTGGTCATACGGTTGTGCCTTCTGTCTCTTCCCGATGCTCGTTTGCAGGTTCCGCGTGCCATCCGTCCACGGGGCGTCGAACCAAGATGAAGGCCGGGCGCCCCTTTGTAGCTTCTTCCTCGACTCGAAAATCCCCAAGAGCAACAAGTAGTTCGATGGCGTCTTTGAGGCGTCCATCCGTAATGTGATTGCTGAAAATGGTTCCTCGAACCTCGGTGAGCGCCATGCGCTGTCCCGGCAGGAAGCCCGCTCGAATCCGATCAGCAGTCGTGTTGCCCGTGCGATCCGCGAAGACTCGCCGGACACTGGCTTCGACCACCTCCCAGAGAGCGAGGGCGCTGGTGAGGTGCTCCGCTCCGATCTCTTGAGCCTGCGCTAAAAGCGCAAAAAGCGCTGAAAGTCGGACGACGTGGGCTTCGGCTCGTGCCAGCATGGCCCCTGCGAGCCCCGGGTGGTCACGGGACAACTCCGGGTAGATGCGTTCCCAGAGCGCGGCACCGTTGGCGGTCCAGTGCATTTCCTCCACTTGCCGTCCATGCTCCAGGACCGCCCTGAGTGCGGCGGCGAGCCGACTAACCTGCGCCGCGGGTACGCGGGCAGGATGCGGCAATAGGCGCGCCCGGTCGGTCTCAACAACCAAAAAGCGATTTCCGAGTCCATTGGCTACGTCCACAGTGGTCAGGTGCTCGCGCAAATCCGCCGGCGTTGTGTGGGCGATGATGCTCACGTGCGCGCCAGTGGCGCGGAGGGGGCTGCTCTTCGTCAGCGTGCTCAGAACGGATTTCCCGTCCCAAACGTCCCGGAGAAGCTGGGACAGCGTATTCCCCTGCCGCTCGAAATGCTTCAGGACGGACGCGAATTCCGTTTCAACGGCGAGAAGGCGCTTATCCGTCACTCCGGCGTCGGAAACGTTCTCAGCACCGTCTTTATCGCGTCGAACCATTGCGTCGCGCACATGGAAGATCAAGCCCTCCGCCGTTGAGAGCCCACTGGACACACAAGGAATCCAGTCAGGGGCGGCCATTTCCAGCAGCCGTAGTGCGATATTTTTCCCGTCACCTTTTCGTGCGCGACTGGAGCGTCCAACGACCATCAGAAATTCGTTCAGGCCATGTCGTGTCTCGCCCACATAGACACAGGGGCCACGGCCGAGAGCATTGCCGAACGAGACGAGGAACTGCGCCGCGATCGCCGTTGAGTCCGCCTCGGTGTAGGGCTCGAAAGTCTCCACGGCGTGCCCTACGAGCCCCGCGAACATTTCCGGTTTCCCGCGCGGGATGGAGCTATCCACGGATTAACTCCGCAAGTGCGTCTTCCAAGGCGGAAGAGCAATGCTCGTGTGTGCGCGCACCGGCCAAGTACCGCCCCGCGCTGTCCGCGATGGTCTCCACCTCACCGTCGGAGAGCGGCGGGGCACAATGTCGTGAATTTTCCTCGCGCAGCGCCCCGACGATTTCCTGTCGCGACTTTCCGCGCGCTCGCATCCCGCAGGCGAATTTAAACAGGTACGAGTTGCGCTCGCCCTCGCCGACCTTTTGATCGCGCGCACCCGTGCCCTCGTTGCGTTTCGGTGCCGAGATGGCGTTGAGGATCATCGGCGGGCAGAGCGGCAATTCTTCGAGGATCTCGGGTAACTGACATTTCCAAGAATAGGGAGCCCCGCGCGCGTGGACGCTCGGCTCACAAACAATTTGCGAACGCCCGCCCGCGCGAACATCCACCGCTATACCCGGTGCGATCTCGATTTTTGCCGCCGCGGTGGTCCCAAGATCGTCTGGTACGCGCACGACGAAGTGAGCCCCGCGCGTGGTTACTTGCATCGGCGAATCGGGAACGGCGCATGCGAGCCACTGCACGGCATCCGGTGTGTCTGCATCGAGCACGACCACACCCGGTGGCACCGCGAGACCCACGTTCCCCCCTGCGGCGAGGTGTTGCACTATTCGCCGTAGGTATGCGGTGCAGTCCCCGCCGCTGCGCCAACGTGCGACGGCGACAACATTCCAGCCGCCTTCAACGGGGACTTTGCCGGGGCTCTTGCACGCGCGCCCTGCGTGCTCGTGGGGACAATCCCGGCGACACAGCGGCAGCAAAAGCAGCGCCCAACGGTCGGGGTACAGCTCGGAGAGCGTCGCCGCGATCTCTTTGACGCGATCCGGTGTCGCACTGGCGTTTGCGGCGGTCACGCTGCTGGCTCCCGCTGTGCCTGCCGTGCAAGCAACGCCGCGGCGATGCGCGCCAAGGCCATAGCCAACGGCAGCAAGCGCATCTCGGTGAGCGCGTCACCGCAGGTCAACCACCAGCGTAAAGGCTCGGCGAGGTCGATCATCAGGCGTGGTGCGTAGGAGTCCGAGACTTGATAAGCTTCCACTGCTTCATCCTTTGCGCCGTTCCCGCCTCGCCTGCAAAAGCGGCGGGGCGGCGCCATTATTGGGCCTATGTAGCCCTGCCTTTTTCTCGCGCGAGCACCTGCTCGACGCAAGCAGCGACAGGTTCGGTGGGTCGAACAGCATGGCGCCGCACCCACTCCTCAAAATCGTGTCTCAAAATGGTGTAGCGGCGTCGCCCAAGGCGGGCGGCTGGCAACGCACCACAACGAATGGCGATGCCGATGCGTTCACGCCCGATCCCATACAACCGGGACGCTGCAGAAACCGACAGACTGAGGCAGTCGCGTCTCATTGAGGACAAGAGACCACGAACGAGTCAAAAAGCGATGCGATCGGGAAACAGGGGCACAGATTACTCTAAGTATTTGATTTTTTTTGGGATTTTCTTTTCTCTGATTTCGGAAAAAGAGCTTGTCTTTTTGAGTCGTTCGTAGACCTGATTTGCAGTCAACCCCCGCAAAAACTCTTGAGGGTAAAAGTTGGAAACGGTCTCGTAAGCGTAGGCTGATAATTCACGCGCGCTGATAAAACCAAAACCTTTGGCGGCCGGAGAAGCTAACCAGAGCTTTGTAAAACTCTTCGCTAATGGAATAAGGATGAATTCTGTAAAGACTGGGTCTTTGTGTCTGGCTTCTGGAGACAAAATGTATTGAGAGCGTTCTTTCCCTTTGCGCTTGTCCCGTAGACGACGTTCTTCGTTAAAGTGAGTCAGCCACGATTTTTTCTTAATCCAGCCGCTCTGATGGGAACGAGGGGTGCGGAGTAGTAATAGGCCGTTTGGGTCCTCAAGCTCGACTTGGTCCCATGGACCCGTCAGCGATTCCGCAGCGCGAGGCTTGTGAGAATCAACGTAAAATCGTCGTGGCTTCTTGCGAGCAGTTAAGGAACCGAGCTTCATAAGTTCGACGGAAATTCCGCTAACTTCGCGGACGAGCTTCTCGCGTATCGATTCCTGGAGCCTCCGCCCAAAATTCAATTTTCGCCAAATTGTTTCAGAACGTGCGAGAAGCTTTTTACTACGTTTGAGTGCCTCCCACTCTTCCTCCAGATATTCGACAGTTTTGTACGAATCTTTTTCCCATGCGATAGCTTGCTGAGTCTCGAATACAAATTGCAGTGCTTCGAGAACAAGAACCAGTTCCGATTTTTCTCTTTTGCCGGCGCATCGCTCCGCGAATTCTTGAACAACGCGGAGGAGTTCCTTGAGATTTACAGCCCGGGAAAGGAAGTAGGTTATCTCCGAGCATGGGAAAGGCTGCGTTGTTTGCATCGCCGCCTCTCATCGCGGCACTCCAAGAGGAAAATCGCGGCCAGGGCGTGGAGATGCACCTTTTCACGCCAGGTAATTAGGCCGGTGCTAGGCCGCGAGAACAGAATTCAGTCTAACGCAAATACAATGTGCCGATGCTTTCGGTAGCAATCCGCTGTTCAATCAAAGTCTTTTGCATTTTTCCTCACGTTTCGTGCTTTTTCTTCGAGAATGCGAAGATTTTCTTCGAGGTTCCGCAATCCAGCGTTCATTGCGTTTTCCATAATCGCTGCAAAATTAACCGCGTCGTTTCCCCAGTTGTAGTAGAGACCTTGAACTATAGACTCGGAATCCTCATACTTGAAGCGCCAGTGCTCCTCGCCTCGCTGATCCACAAGCAAAAATTCGATGTGCAACAGATTTTCGGAGGTGCCAGCGGGAAATGCGATGTACCAGAGCAGTGGTCCGAACGCACTGAGTCCGTAGGAGAGTATGCGCCCTTTGTAGCGAGTGCTCTTCGCCGTTCCCTTCAGAATGTAGTCGGCCTCGCGCGTCTCTCCACCGAAGGTGAAATAACTGCGGCGCACAATGCCGGACTGATCCAGCGATCGTGCAGCAGCCTTGCCGAGGTCCTCGTCGAGTTGAAAATCAAACTCCTTGATAGTAATGAACGATTGCGCGGCTTCAGGACGCTCGTAAGTAACCCAGCCAAAAGGCATCAATGGGATGAGATACAAGAGAAGGGTTGCGCTTCGGTTAACGGATGGGCGTTCCTCTCGGAAGGGCATAACAGCGATCGTAAGATCGTATTGTCGCTGAACGCTTTTGTGGAGGTGCGCGCTGTCGAGAGGATACGTCCATTTCGCATGGGTATTGCAACCAAGCAGGTAAGTGACTGTGAGTACCGCAAGGAGAGACCATCCGAGCAGTCTTTGCATACCGCCCCCCTTCTATATGCCTCGCAGCGTTAGGCTTCCATGTTCCTATGAAAAGGAGGCAGCTCGCAAGAAAAAAGCAGAGAGAGATTCCGCAGGGGCTTTTTTTGCGAAAACGCTGTGCGATGCAGGTTCTAACCCTGTTCGGGAGATATGTCCTTTGCGCTCTCCCCAAGCGTATCCGGTCGGCTCACGGCCGCGGCGACGCTGATGCTCATCTCACCCTTAATCTCAGCAGCGAGCTTTGCAAGCTGCAAAAGGGAATCGGCAGGGTTGGTGCGTTGCTCACCCCAGCCGCGCCTGAGTGCGAGTTTGTCGGTGCTGATGCCGAAGACCGTGGATAACCGCAACGCCTCCTTGGAGTCGCCGCGCTCAAGCGCTGCGGAAATCATCTCGCCCGCTCGATCGGCATTGGATGCTGCATGGCCGGCGATACGATCTTCGAGAACTTTTAAGCTTTCGGAATTTCCCGAAAGGGCTCGCTTGTAATAATCGTATAGGGTCGTCTGAGGTATTCCTGCTTCTCGTGCGGCTTGAGGCCAGCTTAACCCATGCTGCCTAAGAGCGATGCCGTGGGCGAGGCGCTCTCGTCGTTCCTGTGTCCGGTTATTGTGTTCCATCGTGTTTCGTTGCGCGCGCTGCTCAGGCAGCAGCGACTACCTAGCCCAAAAGGGAGTCCCCCCGGCTTTGCCGGGGGAGCAGTCACGTTACCTCCACGTTCTTTAGAATAAAGGGGGCAATTGTTCCAGGTAGCGGCCAAAATCTCTTAGCCGGAACCATCCGTTTTTGCCTCCCTAGTTTCATTGCATCGTTCCTGCATTTCTTGTTGAATGTAGTTTGGCTCTTGAAAAATCACCCCGTGATTGAGAGCACACCAGCGCTGTAGCAATCCGGCTTTCTCGTACATCAACATCAAACTCTCCAATCGCTTGCCCTCTTCATCAAGCCGATCAACCCTTTTTCTTTCAGCTTCTCGGCGGGCTCTCTCCTTCGCTGCTTCACGTTCCTTCGCGGCAATTTTTTGGGACCTTAGCTCTTCCTCTTTTTCCATTTCATCGAGTGCGCGTGTGACCGCCTCGAATTCGGACTCGGGATATCTTTTCTCGAAAGAACTTTGAGCAGGTTCTTTCGGTGAAACCTGCTCAGGTTCGGATGGCTGAAATCCTGTGATTCTCACACAGGCGGCGTCGGCAAGTCCTGCCGCGGCAGAAGGAAGCTCACCTCCTTCAACTGCACGGTGGAGACAGAGCCGGTACTCCAGAGAATCAGGGAGGAACAAGATTCCAAATTCAGCGATGCACGCCGCGATGATTATGGAAAACCCCAACCAGAGAACGGATAAGGAATTCATCGCGTTGCCCTTTCCCCGATCGTCTTAAAGTCCACATTTCTACGCGAAAACTGAGTGGGGGCAGTTCGGAGCCCCTGCGTCTTTTAGTCCTCAACGTGGGGGCTACGGTCAGTATAAATGCAGCGTGACGCGCAATCCTGAAAGAAACGCGCCTTCTGTAGATTCCCTATTAAATCCAATCACTTAATCACGCATCCGAAAAACGATCCGACGGCCGAAGGAAGGGTTCACGCAGCGTGGGGCATTTTACCAAGCGGTCTCGAAGCGGTGCCCTCGGTCCATCGAATCCGACCACACGCGCGCGGCCTGCAAGGGAGAGAGTTTCTTTTCACCCGCCAGCATGGCATCGGTAAGCAGCTTCGTTTTGTTTGAAATGAGCAGGGCCTTTCGCTGCTCCTGCCGAAGATCGTGCAAGTCGCGGAGCCCGAGACGCACCGCCGCTCGGTGTAGGTCTTTTGCGCGGGATTCTCTCAACCCCACCGCCCTGCACGACAGACGGACGCCGAAGCCCTCCACGTAGAAATGCAGCGCTGCTTTCATCTTCGGCCGACAGCGGCTTTTGAGAATCCGCTCAATGGCACCCACGCCATCCAAGCACCTTGTAATTTCGCCGAGGAAGTAGTCCATTGCAAAAATCCTTTAGCGCGATCATATATCAGAACACCCCGCAGGGTTCCTTTATGCAGTGTTGCGCGAGAGGGACAGATCAACGTCGAAGGGGCGGGGGGAGCCCCTGACCGGGGGGCCGTATAGGGGCCGTCGGGCCGTACTAACCGCATGTGCTTGCTTTGCTCTGCACGCCGTCGCAGAGCACGAGGCGCAAGTTCACGACTTCTTTTTAGGTCGAGTCCTCTTCGTAATCAGCAGGTCGGGAGTTCGAATCTCCCCGTCGGCTCCGTAATTTCAAATGCCCACGAATCATGGTTTATAGAATCGGGCACACCACACCTCCCGACCAGAGGTCTCACGGCGAACGAGCCTCCGCGACGATTGCGACCTGGTACCTAGGCCGCTCGATGCACCAGCGCGCGCTTGAGTTCCTGGCCCTCCAAGAAGCTGATCAGACGCTCGCGCAGGCGGTAGTACTCGTCCGTTGCGAGCAGGGAGCCGCGATCCCGCGGACGCGCGAAAGGGATCTCGAGAATCTCGCCGACGCCGGCGCGCGGCCCGTTGGTCATCATAGTGACGCGGTCGGAAAGATAGATCGCCTCATCCACGTCATGGGTGACCATGAGGGCGGTGATTGTGTCGTTCTCCCAGATCTGGAGCAGCAGGTCCTGCAACTCGAGGCGCGTCAGGGAATCCAACATGCCGAAGGGTTCATCGAGCAGGAGAACCTTCGGTCGCAACGCGAAGGCGCGCGCGAGGCCAACCCGCTGGCGCATTCCGCCCGAGAGTTCCGCAGGACGCTTGTGCAGGGCGTCGCCGAGCCCCACTAACATGAGATAATAAGCGGCGATATCTCGACGTTCGGCCGGCGTCCCGTGTGGGAAGACTTTGTTCACTCCGAGCATCACGTTCTCGAAGGCCGTCATCCAGGGAAGCAGACAGGGCGCCTGGAACACGACGCCGCGGTCCGGACCCGGGCCCCAGATCTCGCGATTGTCGAGAACGACACCGCCTTCCGTGACGTCGCTGAGACCCGCCACCATGGAGAGCACCGTCGACTTGCCGCATCCCGAGTGGCCGATGAGCGTCACGAACTCCCCGTGCACGAGCGATAGATTGAAACCTTCGACGATCACGGCCGGTCCCTTCGGCGTCGCGTAGGTCTTGCCGAGGTTGAACATCTCGAGAAAGGCGCTCACGCGGCTCTCCTCCCCCGCGTCGAGCGGGGATCGAGATCCAGCGGCTCCAACGCCGGAAGAACCAGATCTGCACGCGGCCCCCCAGGCCTCTGCCGCACGGCAACGTTCACCAGATACTGCGTGACCTCGTTGCGGATCTTCTTGAACTCAGGATCGTGGTTGATGGCCCCTCGATCGCGCGGACGAGCCAGATTGACGTGGAAGCAAGGACCGAGCGTCGCGCCGGGCCCCGGGCGCAGGGGCACGATGCGATCGGCTAAAAGAATCGCTTCGTCCACGTCGTTCGTGATCATCACGACGGTCTTACGATCTTTTTCCCAGATGTGTTCGATCTCTTCCTGAAGCGTCGCCCGCGTCAGGGCATCCAACGCGCTCAACGGCTCGTCGAGGAGCAGGATCTTCGGGTCCATGGCCAGGCCGCGAGCTAGCGCCACTCGCTGTCGCATGCCTCCCGAGAGCTCCCGCGGATGCTTCTCGCGCGCAGGTAGGAGACCGACCATATCGATGTAGTGGTCGGCGATCTCCCGCTGCTCCGCTCGGGATGCGGACGGACGCACCTGCTTCACGGCGAGCATCACATTGCCGTGCACGCTGAGCCACGGGAGCAGCGAGTAGTTCTGGAACACGACGCCGCGTTCGGGGCTCGGCCCTATGACCACCTTGCCGGCGACGCGTATCTCACCGGCGTCGGGCGAGAGCAGGCCGGCGATCAACGAGATCAGCGTCGTTTTCCCACTGCCCGAGAAGCCGACGATGGCGACGAACTCGCCCTCGGCAACCTGCAGATCAATGTCGCGGAGCACGGCGGTGTGGGCGGCGTCGCGGCCGTAGCCTTTGCTCACTCCAGCGATCTCGAGAAATTTCACCGTGAGCACCCCTATTAGCCCGGATTATTCATGAAGCGCCGTAGCGAGACCACGGAGATGCTCGGGATGGTGGATAATTTCGGCGTCCGGCTCCTCGACGTACTGTCCAGTACGCCTGTGGGGCCGAACGTCGAAATCATCCACCATCCCGAGCATCTCCGTGGTCTCGCTACGGCGCTTCATGAATAATCCGGGCTAGTACGTGGCCGTGTTGGTGTCGAAGCTCACGACGCGCTGCAAAAGCACCATCGCGCGATCGAGAAAGAAACCGATGATCCCGATGGTGAACACCGCGACCATGATCTGCGCGAGGGTTTGGCTCGAACCGTTCTGAAACATGTCCCAGACGAATTTCCCGAGACCGGGGTTCTGCGCGAGCATCTCTGCGGCGATCAACACCATCCATCCTACGCCGAGGGAGAGGCGCAAGCCCGTGAAGATCAGCGGAAGCGCGGAGGGAATCATGATCTTTACCACCCGCTCGAAGGTTCCCAGCCGGAGCACGCGCGCCACGTTCACGTGGTCCGGATCGACGCTCGCGACTCCGAGGGCAGTGTTCACCAGCGTCGGCCAGAGCGAGCAGAGCGCGACGGTGACCGCTGAGCTGATGAACGACTTTTCGAAGAAAGGCTCCCGCGAGGTGTAGAGCGCGCTCACCAGGATCATGACGATGGGCAACCATGCCAGGGGCGAGACCGGGCGAAAGACCTGGATCAGAGGGCTCACGGCCGCGTAGAAACGGGCGCTGAAGCCGCAGAGAATTCCAATGGGCACGGCGACGAGAGAGGCGATCAGGAAGCCCGCGAAGACCGTCTTCAAGCTCGTTCCGATCTGATCAAAAAAGGTGGGCTTGCCAGAGTAACGCCGCTCCTGCCACGGCTTTCCCTCGGCCGCGTAGCGCTCCTTCAGTTTCTCCATCCGCTGGTAGAAATCGGCCTGCTTCTGGCGTTCGGCGTGGTGGTCGGCGATCAGATTCTTCCACTCCTGCCAGACGGCGGCCGGTCCGGGAACGGATCCGATGCTCGTCTGCACCGACGAGGCCAGGCCGTTCCACGCCAGCAGGAAAACACCGATCGCGAGGAGCGGAATACCGATCGTCGTTGTCAGTTCGCGAACCTGGGGCTGCGGATTCTCACCGGTCGCGAGCCGAACGAAGGGGATCAAGATGCCGAGCCCCATCAGATCCATGCCTCGAATGACTCTTGCCTTCGTCGACATTGTCTCCAACTCCGCTTCTTAAGTGCCCGCGTTTGAAAGGCCCGTTTCTTCTCCTTGGAAGAAACGCGCGCTGTTACCGCGAACCGACGGCCGATTTCTGCGACTTCCCCTGTAGGCCGACTGCGAACTTCGCGAGGTACTCGTTCGGCTTGCGGCCGTCGTAAACAATTCCGTCGATGAATTCGCCGGTGGGCGGCTTGTATCCATCGGTTTCCGGGACATCGCTCGGCGCGAGGTGACCCTCGGCGATCAGCAGCTCCGCCGCCCTCCGGTAGATATCCGGGCGATACACCTTGCGCGCGATTCCGTCGTACCACGCGTCCGGCTTCGGCTCTCCGATTTGTCCCCAGCGGCGCATCTGGGTTAGGAACCAGACGGCGTCCGAATAAAAGGGATAGGTGGCGTAGTAGCGGAAGAAGACGTTGAAATCGGCCAGCGCGCGCTTGTCGCCCTTCTCGAACTCGAACGTGCCCGTCATGCTGTTGGCGATGACCGCGGCGTCCGCACCGACGTACTCGGGACGCGCGAGGATCGCCACGGCCTTATGGCGGTTCTCGAGCGAGGCGTCGAGCCACTTGCCGGCGCGGATCAACGCCTTCACGATCGCGACGGTGGTGTCGGGATACTTGTCCGCGAACGCGCGGGTGATGCCCAGAACCTTCTCGGGTTTGTTCTTCCAGATGTGCCAATTGGTGACAACGGGGACTCCGATCTGCTTGAAGACGGCCTGCTGGTTCCAGGGCTCACCCACGCAATAACCCTGGATGGTTCCCTGCTCGAGGGTGGCCGGCATTTGGGGCGGCGGAGTGACCGAGAGCAACACGTCGGCATCCAGCGTGCCGGTGGTGTCGGTAGCGGTGTAGAAACCCGGGCTCAAGCCTTCCGCCGCGAGCCAGTAACGCAGCTCGTAGTTGTGCGTAGATACGGGGAAGACCATGCCCATGCGCAGAGGCTCTCCTTGATCCCTGTACTCCTTGACGACCGGGACAAGCCCCTTCGCGGTGATCGGGTGCTCAGGCTGCTCCTTTTGCAAGCTCGGATCATTGGCTTTCAACTTCTGCCAGATCTCGTTCGAAACCGTGATGGCGTTTCCGTTGAGATCGAGGCTGAACGGCGCGATCAGATCGGCCTGGGTCCCGATTCCGATCGTCGCGCCGATCGGTTGACCGGCCAGCATGTGGGCGCCGTCCAGCTCACCGCTGATCACGCGATCGAGGAGAACCTTCCAGTTGGCCTGGGCCTCGAGGGTCACAAAGAGCCCTTCCTCTTCGAAGTAGCCGAGCTCCTTCGCCATCACGATCGCTGCGCAGTCGGTGAGCTTGATGAATCCGAACTTGAGCTCGCTCTTTTCAAGGTCGAGGAGCTCTGCACGAGCCGGTGCGGCGGCAAAAACGGCAAGGATTGCGGCGGCGAGCCATCGCAAAACAGCGCGCCCGCCTTTCTCACCAGAGCGCGTCGCGAGGCCTGGCAAATTCGCGTTTAGCCCGCGCATGACATCAATCTCCTCTTCTGCGTTGGCGACCGGAAACGCAAAGCACGCAAAAAAAAGGCGTCCGGCACGAATCGCGTGCAGGGCACCCTTGCCCGGGGCCACGTCGGCCCGAGTTAAGAGCCTATCCATAAACCCACTCCCGTCGCCCGGCTGGTTCTTCTCGTGGCTCGCTGCGTCGAGAAATCTCGCCATAGCACTCTGGCTATGCCTTCGATTTCGCTCCTTGCGAGCCGCGTGAGTGAGAGCCCAAAGGGCTCGAACCGCCGGGCTCGGTCCGGGGTTTATGGATAGGCTCTAAATCACTGCTCCCGGCATTGGGAGGGAAGGCGCACCATCTTCCTGCACTGCACCTCTTCCAAGTTTCGTGCCAAGGGATTGAGTGAAATTTTTCGCCTTTTCTGAGTCGCTCCGTTCTCAATGAGGTTTCGCGCCGCGATGCACTGCACAACTCGCTCTCACACTCTGCCTAGTGATCGAGCAGTCCGAGGGTGCGCGCATTTCGATTGACTAGTACCGCATCTACAAAAGTTCCGACATCTCGATCACGCGCCGCCCGACTTCGGCAAGGCTCATGCTCTTGTCCAGCGCCATCTTCCGGATCATGGCGTACGCCTCGGCCTCGGACAGTCCACGTTTTTCCACGTGCAGTCCGCTGCCTGTACCGGAGTCGACTCATCTGCACTCGTGTGTGCCGAGAGCAACTCAGCCTCGCCCCTTGAGTGGCTCAATCTGCACGGCGCAATGTTTGTAGGACGGCTGACGCGAGTAAGGATCGAAGGCCGGGTACGTGAGACGGTTCGTCGTCGCGTCGTGCATAGCGACGAAGAGTTCGCCCTCTCGCACGCTCTCGCGCAACAACGCGCGCGCATCGAGAGCGCCGCGCCGCGAGCGCACACGTACCATCTGCTCAGGTTGGATCCCGAGGCGGGCGGCGTCCTTCGGGTGAATCTCAACCGCGCACGGGTCGCGGTAGAGCTTCCGGAGCACGGGCGACTTAGAGGTGCGTGTCTGCGTGTGCCACTGGCTCGACGAACCGCGGCCCGTGAGCAGCACGAAGGGGTAGTCGTCGTCGGTAGGCTCGGGCACAGCGCGCGGCGCCTCAAAACAGAAGCGCGCCCGCGCGTTCTTCCGATGAAAGCGCCCGTCTTCAAACAGGCGTCGCTCGCCGGATGTGAGCAGCTCTCCCTCCCGGAGCGGCCACTGAACGCCGCCCTGCTCTTCGAGCATCGGATAACCGCGGATCCCGCTGATGTCGCAGGGCTGGCCACGCGATAACTCTTGCATCGTCTCGAAGACATCCTCGGGCGTGCGCCAGCGCGCGAAGAGATCACCGCAACCCCAGGCTTCGGCGACCAAACGAAAGATGTGGAAGTCAGCTAAGGCCTGTCCCGGAGCACGGCGCACCTTCTTCACGAGACCGAAGCGGCGCTCGGAGTTGATGAAGCTGCCGTCCTTCTCGCCCCACCCCGCGGCGGGCAGGACGATGTCCGCGAGTTGCGCCGTCTCCGTGGTCGCATAGAGATCTTGAACGACCAGGACATCGAGCTTTTGCAGCGTCTCCCGCGCTTCGTTCTGGTGGATCCACGAGTGGGCGCCGTTGGTCGCGATCACCCAGAGAGCGCGGATGCGCCCGGCGCGCACCTCGTCGAGAATTTGGTCGTAGGCGAGGCTCGCCCTGCCCGGGATACGGGATTCGTCGATCCCGAGCACGCGCGCAACCTTCGCCCGGTGCTCTGGGTTTTCGAAATCGTGCCCGCCCAAGAGACACGTCGTGTTGCTGAAGAGCCGTGAGCCCATGGCGTTGCACTGCCCGGTAATCGAGTTGGCGCCCGTACCCGGCCGTCCGATGTTCCCGGTCATGAGGGCCAAGTTGATGATCGCCTGAGCCGTGCGCACGGCCTCGTGGCCCTGGTTCACGCCCATGGTCCACCAGAACGAAACGCGTTCCCCTTCGGCAATGGTCTGCGCGAGGTGACGGATGGCGTGCGGCGCAAGCCCTATTTCCGCCGCGAGCTCCTCCGGCGTGTACGGCGCAACGAAACGCTGAAACGCCTCGAACCCCTCGGTGTGCGCAGCCACGTAGGCCTGGTCGACGGCGCCGCGGCGGATGAGTTCATTCGCGAGGGTGTAGAAGAAGAGGAGATCCGACTTCGGTCGGATCGCGTAGTGCTGGGTCGCGGCCATCACCGTCTCGGTCTTGCGGGGATCGATGACGACGATCTCGGGTTTGTTCGGATTGCGGCAGATGCGCTCCCACAGGATGGGATGGGCGATGCACAAGTTGGAGCCGACCAACACGATCACATCGGAGGCTTCGAAATCCGCGTAGGTGTACGGCGGCGCATCAAAGCCAAACGCCTCCTTGTAAGCGACCATGGCAGTCGCCATACATTGACGGGTGTTGCCGTCGCCGTGCAGCATGCCCATCCCGAATTTCGCGAGCGCGCCGAGAAAGACCATTTCTTCCGTCGGGATCTGACCGGTGCTGAGGAAGGCCATCGCCTCCGGTCCATCCCGCTCGGCAACAGCGCGGAAGCGGCTGACGAACTCATGGAGTACCACGTCCCAGCTCACGGGCACGAACTTCCCGTTCGCATTGCGCAGCAAGGGCGTCGTGGCCCGGTCCTCCGCGTCGAGAGGAGCCAGCGCCTCCCAGCCCTTGGGACACGCCATACCGAGATTCACGGGATAGTCGGGATCCGGTGACAAGTTCACCGCCTCGCCGTTTTTCAGGTGAGCTGTGAGTCGACAGCCGGTCGAGCAGTAGCCGCACACGAGCCGCGCGGTCGCGTCGGGCGTCAGACGCGCGGGCACTTGGCCGAGACCGAAGCGGCCCGGCGCACGCAGGAGCTCACGCGTGAGAGGTCCTTCTCTCTGCTGCAAGATCTCGGACGCGCGCCGCGACAACTCGCCCAGACGTATCATGAGCGACACCGCGAGCAGTGATGGACGAATCGTTGAACGTAACGCCCCATCTTGAAGCAGACTCCTAGCCCGGACTAATGCCCCGGCATGCCGGGGCTCGCCTCCGCCGTAAAGTAAAGATGGCGCTCGACGAGCTCGCCGAGTGCGAAGGACGCCAGCGCTGCAACCGCGCAGGCTGCAACCCCGCCCGATTCTTCGCCGAAGACGAACGCCAGAGCGAACGCCGCTGCGAGCAGGCCGCCCGCTGCAAATCCGAAGCGCACTCGCACGCGGGTACGCAGGGGACCGCGGAGCAAGCGAGCGGTGCGCGACAAAGCATCGTTCACGCCGTCACGGCGCCGCACCAGCAGACGCGCCTCGGCCGCGACCTTGACGGTCAACACAAGGAAACCGACGAACAGCAGGAGCGTAACGGCGGCGAGGGCACTTCCGTTCACTGCCCACGTGACAACCGCTGTTGCCGCAGCCGCACCGAGAGCCCCAAGACCGATCAGAGTGCCCACAAAGGTGGGAGCCGTGCGAGAAAACACCCAAGCGGATCGGTGTGTATCCACGTAGATCATCACCGAGCACAACGTGCCTACGATTCCGAATACCAGCGCCGAGGCTCGCAGCACGGGCAGCGCCACCGCGAAGTGAGTCGTCCACGTCGGCAACCAGGCGGGCCCGTTCTCGAAGTGTGCGACTGCGCTCACAGCCGCCGTGAGAACAATCACCGGCACGTAAGCGCCGAAGGCCAAAATCTCGCGGCTCATCCACGAGGTTCGCCAACCGAGGAAAGCCCGAAACGCATACAGGGGCCGGCCCAAGTGGAACGTCGCGGCGCCGAGACCGACCAGCGCCGTGACGGCAGAGAGTGCGAAAACCACCGGGCGCACGAAAACATTTGCGACACCGAAAGCGGTGATCAGCGTCTCGAACAGGAGCGTCCCCACGGAGAGCTGCATCAGCACGAGCATCGCGGCCAACGGATCGTGCGCTTGCGCTGGAACCAAGCGATCCCAGTTCGCAGGACGCAGCGCGTGAACGAATTTCTCCGACACGTAGCGCGTCGTTGGCCGCGTGTAGGCGGAATCCGGGATCACACCCTCCGCGCCCGGCAGCAGCGTGCGCGCCGGCCCCGACCCAGCTTGGTCCACGATCTCGATCGCAATCGCTCCGTTGGGACAGCCCTGCACGCAGGCCGGCGCCTCCCCTTCGGCCAGGCGCCCCACGCACATGTCGCACTTGCGCACGATGCCCAGCTCGGCGTTGTACTTGGGGACGTCATACGGACACTTGAGAACGCAGTACTGGCAGCCGATGCACTGGTCGTCGAGGTGACGGACGATGCCAGTCACCGGATCCTTCTCGTAAGCCTTAACCGGACAACCCGCGAGACAGGCCGGATCCTCGCAGTGGTGACACGCCGTCGTGACGGTCTGCTGGAAACCGACACCGTCGCTCTCTCCCACGAGCAGACCCACGTCGCGCCAGGTCTCCTCCAACGCGAGGCCATTCAAGCTATGGCACGCCGTCACGCAGGCCTTGCACCCCGTGCACGCGTCGAGATCAACGCGGAAGGCGAGCTGCTGGCCGGGCAACGGCGTCCGTCCCACCGGAATGCGGTCTTCGTAGAAGCGCGCGGCAGCCAGCACGGCGCCTGTTTCGTGACGGCGAGCGAAGACGTCGACCGCCGAGAGCGAGCGCTGTTCCGCCAACACCTCGTCGAGGAGATTCGGAACACGATCCCCAGCGTAAAGAGGGGCAGCGCTCACGCGTGCCTCACACACGCGAGCTCGGTCTCAAGCGCAGCGGCCGGCGGGAGCTTCACCCAGACCTCGTCTCCGCGAAGCTCAACGGGAAAGGTGCGGACTTGGTAGTTCGGATCCGAGAGGCCCTTGCCCGTGAGCAGCGAGAAAGTTTTCTTGTGCAGCGGACAGGCGATCTTGGGCTCGCCCGCCTGGTCTCCGAGAAGCCCGCGCGCCAGCACGTTGTCCTTGCGGTGAGGACACATGGCCTGCGTCGCAAACCACTCGCCGCGGCGCGAGAAGTTGTAAATCGCGATCTGAACCTTCCCGTAGCGGATCGCGGAGCCACCGTCCTTTGGGAACTGCTCCACCCGCGCCAGCTTCTGCCACGTCCACGCGTCCTCCACCGGCATGTCATCGCGGCGGAGTAAAGGTTCCGTGGCTGCCCAATCGGCGGGCCGCTTTTGTCCGCGCTCGCTCACGAAGGCGATCGCGTCGTCCGGCGCCCGGTCGTCCGCAAAGTGTCGGAACTGCGCGCGCAGCTCCGGCGACTCCACCACGGCCTTCCACTCGCAGTGGTAGGTGTCGACCAACTTTTGCATATCGGCTTCGAGCTGATCGCAGATGCCCAACACATCCTCGAGGAGGATCTGCTTGAGGCGCTCGAGCCCGCCTGCAAACTCCTCGAGCCAGCGCGCCGTTCTCTGGAGCGGCTTGGCGGTTTGGATGTAAAACATCAAGAAGCGATCCAGAACTTGGAGCACCTCTTTTTCAGAGACGTCCGTCGCGAACAGGTCCGCGTGCCGCGGGTGGCTGCCGCCATTGCCGCACAGATAAACGTTCCAGCCCTTCTCGGTGGCGATGACGCCGAAGTCCTTGCTCTGCGCTTCCGCGCACTCGCGGATGCAGCCCGAGACGGCGGACTTGAGTTTGTGGGGCGCCCGGATGCCGCGGTAGCGCTCCTCGATTCGGATCGCGAGAGTGGTGGAGTCCTGCACGCCGTAACGGCACCAGGTGGAGCCGATGCAGCTCTTCACCGTGCGCATCGCCTTGCCGTAGGCGTGGCCGCTCTCAAAGCCAGCAGCGACGAGATCCTCCCAGATGGCCGGAAGCTGATCCACGCGAGCGCCGAGCAGGTCGATGCGCTGACCGCCCGTGATTTTGCAGTAGAGAGCGTACTTTTGGGCGACTTCGCCCAGGACGATCAGCTTCTCCGGCGTGATCTCGCCGCCGGGAACGCGCGGAATTACCGAGTAGGTACCCCCGCGTTGGATGTTCGCCAGGAAGCGGTCGTTCGTGTCCTGGATCGTCGCGTGCTGGAAGACAAGGTCGTTCCAGGTGGTTGCCAGGATCGACGCGACGGCGGGGCGGCACACCTCACAGCCGTCGCCGCGTCCGTGGCTATCGAGCAATGCATCGAAGCTCTCGATACGACCTAATTTGACAATCCAGAAGAGATCTTGGCGCGTGTAGGAAAAGTGCTCGCAGAGATGGTGCGTCACTGCATGACCGCGCTTTGCGAGCTCCGCTTCCAAGATTTGAACGACAGCCGGCTGGCAGCCTCCGCAACCGGTTGCGGCCTTGGTGCAAGTCTTCACAGCGGCGAGCGTCGTGAGCTCCTGCGCGGCAATGGCGCAGATGAGCTGCCCCTTGCTGACGTTGTTGCACGAGCAGATCTGCGCCGTGTCGGGAAGCTCCGCCGCACTCGTCGACGCCGCGGCGCCCCCGCTCCCGAAGAGCAGCTCGCGCGGATGTTCGGGCAAGGACGCCTGCGTCTTGGCGTGTGACTGCAGGCGCAGGTAAGGCCCGGCGTCCCCGACGAGAACCCCACCGAGCAGTCGCTTCAGTTCGCGGTCGAAGAGGAGTTTTTGGTAAACGCCCTCTGCGCGATCTTCAAAGATCAGGGAACGAATCTCGTCCGGCCGTTCGAGATCGGCGAAGTAGTCGCCAAAGCTCGCGACCTCGATTCCCAGGAGTTTGAGCTTCGCCGAGAGGTCAGCGCCCTCGAAGTGGGCATCTTCTCCGGCAAAGCGCCGGGCCAGGGTGTTCGCCATCTCGTAGCCGGGCGCTACCAGGCCGTAGTGCACGCCGCGGTGTACCGCGCACTCCCCGATCGCGAAGATCCGGGGATCGCTCGTCTCGAGGGCATCGCTCACCGCGATCCCGCCCCGCTCGGAGACAGCGAGGCCGGCACTTCGCGCGAGTTCGTCCCGGGGCCGGATACCGGCCGAAATGATCACCATGTCGACCGGCAGTTCGGGCCGGTCCGTAAAGCGGAGTGCGCTGACGCACTGTTCTCCGATCACGGCTTCGGTGGCCACGCCGAGGTGGACGTGCACGCCGAGCGCTTCGACCGCGCTGCGCAGCAAAGCGGCGCCCATCGCATCGAGCTGCCGCGGCATCAGCCGATCCGTGTATTCGATGACGTGCGCCTCGAGGCCCATGTCGAGCACCGCTTTCGCGGCTTCGAGGCCGAGGAGTCCTCCGCCGATCACCGCGGCCCGCTTCGACGTGCGAGCCCAGGCCTGGATCGCTCCGAGATCGTCGATCGTCCGGTAGAGAAAGACACCGGGCAAGTCGACGCGTGGGATCGGAGGAACGAACGGCGTCGACCCGCTGGCGAGAACCAGTGCGTCGTAGCCGAAGCGTTCGCCGCCCGCGGCCTCAATCTCGCAGCGCTCGCGATCCATCGCCACGACGGCCCGGCCGAGGCGCAGGTCGAGACCGCGCTCCGCGTACCAGTCAGGTGAGGTGAGCGCGAGCGCCGCCACTCCGCGCCCGGCGAAGAACTCACTCAGGTGTACGCGGTCGTAGGCCGCGCGAGGCTCCTCTCCGAAGACCGTGACCGCGAATTGATTCGTGACCTTGAGCTCGACGAGCCGTTCGCAGAAGCGGTGCCCCACCATCCCATTGCCGACCACAACCAAGCGCTTAGCCCGCATTTCTCACCAGGCCGCGTCGCGAGACCGCGCAGATTCGCGGGATGGCGCGCGAATCTCGACCGAGGGAAGCGGAGGCGTAGCCGACGCTACGTCGAGAGCCCGCAGGGAGAGATCGCGCACAAGACCGCGCAGATACGCGGTCGCAGTAGCCGCTTGGTGAGAAATACGGGCTAGATGCACCCGCTGCGACGGCAACCGGACTGCGGATCTGCGACATAAACTCATCCTCAAAAACAAAACGGCGCCCTACGAGGAAACCCACTCCCCCAAGGCACCGTTGCCTTTTGGTTGGGCACAATTCAGCTCACTGTGCAGGCGTACAGCGGCTGAAGCCCACCTATCAACCGGCATTTGTTCAAGAGTCGTGCCAGCCGTCAGGCCGTTGTAAAACGCCCCATTGCTGGACGCGCGCACCGCTCTGCCGCTTCCGTAAGCACGGGCCGCTCAAGAAACGAGCCGCTAACTCGCCCGCGGATTAGCCGATGGGATCAACTCCTGCCTATCATTCTTAACGTCTCATGTGCGCACGATCCAACACATCCGAATCCCAAGGCAGGCTTGCTGCCGCGCTGGCCGCGATTGATGCGGCGAATGCAGCTGATCCGCACACTCTCGAAGTGCGCGGTGAACAGCGACCCAAAGAACTCGCTCATGCGGCACTCGTAACCGAATGGGTTCGCCGTCTGCATCCCGAGACCAGCGAAGCGCTCCTGATAGCGGCGCGCGCCCACCACATCCGGCGTTGGGAGATTCCGAGGGAGCGCTACTCCAAGGACCACGCGGGCTACCTGCGTTGGCGCAAGCAGCTTCAGAAATACCACGCAAGCATCACTGCAGATATCCTCCGCGAGGTCGGATACGACGATGCTACGATCGCTCGTGTTCAGGACATCCTGAGGAAGCGCGGGCTAGGCCGAGACGAGGAGGTACAGGTCTTCGAAGACGCCCTGTGTCTGACCTTTTTGGAGACGCAACTCGCCTCGTTTTCCCAGGAACACGCGAGCGAGAAGGCGTGGGACGTGCTCGTAAAAACCGTGAGGAAGATGAGTCCGGCGGCACGCCGCTGCGCTCGCGAGCTACCCCTTTCCGAGACCTCGCGCGCCGCCCTGTTCAAGGCCCTCAAGTCTGTCGAGAGCTGACACGCGTTCCACCCCAATGGCCGGAGGAGAGAGAATGGCGAATCCGTACGACAAGAACACGCCGCCCGAAGAAAAACTTCCGGGACGCTACCGGGCCTTCATTGAGAAGTACCCCGCGCTGGGAAAGTTGCACAAGGAAGCGGGACAAATCATCGATGGCTTGGGACCCCTCGATGCCAAAACCTGCGCGCTGATCAAGATCGGCATTTGCGCCGGCGGCGGCCTGGAATCCGCCCTGCGAAGCCATGTACGCAGGGCTTTGGAACACGGAGCGAGCGAAGAAGAAATCGAGCACGCGGTGCTCTTGGTGATGAATACCTGCGGTTTTCCGCGCACGGTCGCGGCTTGGAGTTGGGCGCGCGAGGCAATGGAACACAACGGTTGATTTAGAGTCTATCCATACACCCCGGACCGAGCCCGGCTGGTCCTTCCCGCGGCAAGCCACGGAGTATACTGTGCGGACCACTTGCCGGAGAGAGTGACCATGCTCGCAAACGCAGCGACAAGCTCTTACGCACAAACCAATATCCAGCTCTACAACCAGTTGCAGGAGACCGGCTACGCGGGAGAAGATCTCGCGTGCGTGCGCAGCGCTTATGAGTTGGCGCTGCGGCTGTTTGCAGGGCGCGTGTTAAGTTCGGGCCGCGTCTTTCTGGCCCACGTGATCGGCGCCGCCAGCATTCTGGCCAGCGTGAAAGCGTCCGGACGCGTCGTAGCCGCCGCGCTTTTGCACAACGCCTACAAGAACGGCGATTTCGGCGATGGGGAGCCGGGGGTGACGCACGAGAGGCGCCGGTACATTTCGGACGCGGTCGGCACGGAGCTGGAAGCCTACGTGCACCGTTACTACAGCATGAGTTGGGAGACGAAGGTCGTGCGCGCCCTGCCCGAGCAGTTGCCACAGCTCTCCACGATGGACCGCGAAGTGGTCACGATCTTTTTGGCCGATAACCTGGAAAAATTCGTCGATATGAATCTACTCTACGGCAGTAATTCGCAGCGTGTTCTCGCTTTCTTTGAGCGCACGGGCCCCGCCCAGATCGCCATCGCCCAGGGGCTCGGCCTACCTGAATTGGCCGCAGAATTCGAAACGCAGTGGAAGGCGGCGCAAACGCGCACGCTTCCCCCGGAGCTGCGCGCTGCATCCGAGCAAAAAAACTCATCCATTCTGGCACCGGCCTCCTATCGGCCCCGCCTAGGTTTACGCTGGCACCACCTGTGGCGGAAGTGGCGCTCGCAAGATTGATTCGCAGTTCTGCTTCAAGTGCTCCACGCTGCCCGTTCCCGTCAGAATGACGTCGGCGCCGGGCTCACGGCGGCAAAAACCATACGCCGCATCCGCGATCTCCGCGGACGACTGCGCTTCTCTCTCGAACAAATGGCGCGCGGCAAACATGATCAGCGTTCCTACCCCGCCCGCGCGCGTGCGCGGGAAAATGCTCTCCCGCGCCGAAGGGCTCAGCGAGTTGAAACCGACCATCACGCTGTCCCAGCAATCATTTTGCAACGCCCGCTGCAGCATCTGGTGCTGCGGGTCTTCCTGAAAGCGCTCAGAAATCCCGAGATAACGCAGCTTGCCTTGCTCCCGCAGCCGAAACAGTTCCGGCACCAACTCTTTTACACAGTGCTCGTATTCCCCGGGCAGCACGCCGTGCAAGAAATAGAGATCGACACAATCGGTGCGCAGGTGCTTGAGGCTCTGTTCCAGGCGCTGCGCCAAACTTTTCGCGCTGAGCGGCCCCGACCGGTCTTCCACGCGCGACTTGGTCGAGAGCACGACGCCGGCGCGCCGGCCGGCGACGGCGCGGCCTACGACTTCCTCCGTGTGATAACCGCGGGCGGTATCGATGAGATTCACACCGAGGTCAAGCGCACACTCAACGACCGCGATCGCCTCATCTTCCGTCGCTCCACGCCGCAGACCGAGGCAACTGGGCCCACCGCAGCCGAGTCCCACGACGCTGACGCGCAACTCCGTGCGCCCGAGGGTCGTGTATTCCATGCGTCCTCCGGCATGACTTCTCATTTCCGGGGACAGCTTAGCGCTTACGTATTTTGCCCGTGTCGCCGACGGCGAGCTGCGAAAGCGATCACCACCAAACCGACCGCAAAGACGAGCACGGCGGTGGGCTCCGGAACGGCGCCGGCCGATACGATTTTCAAGAACAAACTGTTCGCGGCGTAGATGGGTTGTAAGAAAAGATCGTTTCCGATGTCGAGGCCCAGGACGCTGTCGAAGATTCCGCTCCTGCCGCCGTAGCTCATGATTTCAAAAAGATCTCCCGCCCTGTTCTTTTTCTTTCGTATTGGAGTACCGCTTTGCGCGCTTCCGGATTTCTTCTCTATCTCTCTCTCGGTCTCCGAAGCTCTCGTTTCGCTCCAGAACCTCCTCCTCGTCCTCGTCCGCTGCTAGATCTTCACAGAAATCGTCGCTGTCGTTTATTCTGCGCAGCAGCGTTTCGCACAGATCTTCATCGATTCCTTGCAGCAGATTTTGGAAATACTCTTCTCGAAATTCTCGGAGCTTCTTGTCTTTGAAGAGAAAAAAGAAATCTCGGAGCCTTCGCTGGACCTCTCTCAGCTCCTCGCCCTCGAGGTTCCGGAGCTCCAATCTTTCCGAATAATCTCGCTCGTCGCCTCCGCGCATTTCGCCTTCCAACAGAGTCTGAAAGGCCTCGGCGTTTAAGCTTTGGAAAAAGACTCTGATCTCTTCTGGAACTTCTCTCCTCCCTTCCTCGTCATCACAGAACAACAGATAATCGAATACCTCATCCTCTCCGAATTCGGAATCTTTGGCGGATTCATCGGCCGCAGCGTTTTCCATCAGGTCTTGCCAGAAATCCGTTGGATCGAACACATCCTCCTCGTTTTTGCAGCCAGGCGGTTCGTTTGCATCTTCCATCAGTGTTTCCCAGGCCTCATTCAGCAAGTCCGGAGAAAGAAAGGTCACCTGCGCCGCTTCACCATCCGGCACTTCCCCCGACGTCGGCTGCAGCGTTTCCGTCAAGCCGAACAAGGTCGCTCGATAAGCACCCGCCGGAAGCAATTTGTAGCGAGCTGCATTCTGTGGATCACCGGCATCGCGAATCCTGCCTGGTATTCTCAATACAAGCCGCGTTAAATCGGTGTGGTGCCCGTAACGTTGATAGTCTCTGTGAACCAGATCGAATCCGTACAGTTGGGTCGTCTCGTGCGAGTGCCCAGGAAGATGCGCCTCATGATACGTGTGCATTTCGTGCCGCCAGTACATCAGCTTGTCGCTCTGGAACGAGAGATTCCCTGCTTCGGGATCATGAACCTGTGCGGCGGCGACCGCGGCCGGAATACCGGTTTCGAGGTCTACGTAGTGAGACACCCAACTGTTGCCGGATACCCCATCCGTAATCAATCCCGGCAATACGACGCTCACGCCATAGAAATTGAACACCTCGATATCCGCCGCAGCAAAATCAAACGGCAGATCCGTGAAGCCCATGACGAAATAAGCTGGATCCGAAATCGCACTGAAGTCGAAGGGAAGATAGAGAGCGCCTTCCGCATCCACGGCCATTTCGACCGTCAGTTGATATTTTTGCCTCAGCGCGGCCCCGTTTTCGCCAGGGATCATTAAAGGCTGGCCCAAGACCATAAATTGCTCCGAAGGAAGCTTGACGTTGACTCCCTGACCCTTAATGTGAATAGCGGCGGGGCCAGGTGCGACTCCATTCGGTACCGTGAACAGCAGCCGATTCGACGGCATCCCCACTCCAGCGGTGGAGATACCCGCGAACGTGACCGCATACTGAGCGCCTTCGATCAAATCCACGCCATAGCTGGTACCGTTGACCAGAACCTGAGATCCGGCTGCCGCGAAGGGCGGAAATACACCTTCGATGAACGGCGCCGGGTGCTCGCATCCGCATCCGGCGCGGGCGGAGTTGGGGATACCTCCGGCAACGACGAGAGCAACAAAGCCCAGGAACATGATCTGTTTCTTCGAGCTTGCAAACACGGGCAATCTCCTCGTGACGAAGGCTCGCGAATGCGACGCCTCGCGGTTGCTACGAACGAGTGCAAAGCCCATACCCTTGCAGCATGAGCAGCCGTGTTCCGTTTTTCACATTTTTTACGGATACGCTAAAGGACAGAGAAAACAACCGTCTCTCACCATTGCTGCACGGAACTTACCAGTGATGACGAGCACACAAGATCCGTCTATCGGCTTTCGAGAGGAAACGAAGTAACCACCTCGCGTGGTTACCTCGTTTCCACACCACTGCCTCCCAGCAACTGCAAGATTGAAAAACATTCCCGTTCTCTCTTTTGCTGGCGCTCATCCTGTTGGCAGCAAATAGGAGAAAAAATCTTAGTTCACGCACTCCATGATCGTGAGCGGCAGCTCGCCAAACGCACCAACTGCATGGGAGCCAAAAATGCACAGATCCTTGGACTACAGCAAGCCGGCCGAAGTTCTCTTAGCAGGCTGCTGACAAAATTGGTGTTTGAGCTGTTGTCCGCGGATGGGCGACCGATTTGAGAGAAATGACCTCTCGCCGGTGTGGTTTGGCGATTCCGTCGTGCCCATCGATCCAATGTTTCG
>Ga0247727_10002623_pt1 | contig 40792 bp, 34 predicted proteins | sample WisWelCaveWW1625_FD_202498 | JGI IMG/M metagenome (GOLD analysis project Ga0247727, IMG submission 202498) | Biofilm microbial communities from Wishing Well Cave, Virginia, United States - WW16-25 | ecosystem: Environmental > Aquatic > Deep subsurface > Groundwater > Cave microbial mat | place... | reverse complement strand
AGCTCGATGCCCACCGCCACGAACGCCATCATCGCCTCCAGACTCGACACCACGATCGAGTCGGGATTCGCGTCGACTGCAGGACACTCCTCGATATGCAACGAAACTACCGGACAAAGCACTAGGGTCCAGCCCCGATGCACCACGACCAGGAGTCCTACCCGCTGCCCGAGGACCCGGCGCTCGCCGAGGTGGCCGCGACGCTGCGCGGAGCGGGACACTGGGGCTGGGTCCTCGATCACGAGTGGCGGGTCGTCTACGTGACCGACGAGATGCGGCTCACGTTCGGCGGCAACACCGAGCTCTCGCACTGGCCGATCGGAGCGCACTTCTTCGGACCTGAGTTCAAGGCGGCGACCCTGACGTGGCGCTTCGGGACGACGAACGAGGAGCTCTTCCGCTCCAACTTCGCCGCCGTCGGCGGCTGGGTGCTCACCGACACCCCCGGCGGGCGCGAGGCGCTGCATCAGCTCGTCGACCCGTCGCTGCGGGACATGATCGACGACCTGGCGCCATACGACCCGGCCGCGCGGTGGTTCGCTGGTGCGGGCATGGGCCTCGACATCCCGGTCGGCGTGTCGCTCGCCGGCTTCCGGATTCGCGACCACGACGGGCGCCTCGCAGGGACCGCCATGCTCTCCAAGCCGGCTGCGGGCATGGCCACACTCGGTGCGATCACCTCGATGGCGGACGCGGGTCACCTGCGCCGGATGCTGCAGGTCTCGAAGTCCGGCAGGCGACCGGCGGCGATCCTGTTCGCCGACCTCGAGGCCTCCTCCCCGCTCGCGCGGCGACTCTCGACGGCGAGCTACTTCGCGCTCGGCCGCCGCCTGGTTCGTGCCTCCGACCGCTCCATCCTCGACGCGGGCGGGCTCCCCGGCCGACACGTCGGCGACGGCGTGGTCGCGTTCTTCCTCACCGAGACGGCCGGCTCGGAGTCCGCTGCCGCTCGCGCGTGCATCTCCGCCGCACGCGCACTTCGGGACGCGGTCGGCGCAGTGGCGACACGCAGCGAGCTGCAGCCGGACGACGTCATCCTGCGCTTCGGCCTGCACTGGGGCTCGACGCTCTACGTCGGCAGCATCACGACCGGCGGGCGCGCCGAGGTCACGGCGCTCGGCGACGAGGTCAACGAGGCCGCCCGAATCGAGGCCTGCGCCACCGGCGGACGCACGCTCGCGTCGAAGGCCCTGATCGAGCGCCTCGGTCCGAGCGACGCGGCGGCGCTCGAGCTCGATCCCGACCACCTCACCTACACGTCGCTCGCCGACCTGGACACCGCGACCGAGAAGGCCCGCCGCGACGCGCCGGCGATCGCGGTCTGCGAGGTGTGAGACATTCCTTCTCCACACGCGCATCGCAAGCCAGGAGGCCCGCCGCGGCCGTCAACCGCCCGCCGCGAGCCACACGACCGCGGCGCGCTACGGCGCCGTGTACGCCCAGGTCGCGAACACCGACGCCTCGCCGGACAGCTTGGCGTAGAACCTGACGCCGAAGCCGAGCGGCGTCGCAGACCCGTTGATCCCGCCGGCGGCCGTCCCCTCCTGCTCGTCGGTGTTCGTTCCGACGGCCGCACCCAGGGAGCCATAGACACACAGCCGCCCCGGCGGCGCGGTCGGGTTCGCGAAGCTGCCCTGGCAGCTGTTGCCGGCGTCCTCGTAGGGTCCGTCGACGATGACCTTCGCGTCGGTGAGGTCCTCGGCGGCGGGAATCGGGAGCGTGCCGACAACGTAGAACTCGTCGCCCGCCGTTGCGTTGACCTGCTCACCGACCGCGCCGCGTACGACCTCGCCGCTGCGCAGCGACAGCAGCGCGGAGCGCCCGGCCGGCCCCGCGGCGCCCGGTGAACCCGCCGCGCCCGGCTCACCCTTCGCCCCCGGATCTCCCTTCGGCCCCGGCTTCCCCGCCTTCGCGAGCTGCACCCGCACGGGCTTCGCCAGATCCCGCTGTGCGATCGACCCGTCCTTGATCTGCTTGCCCGTGATCAACCTGGCGGCCGTCGCGGTCCCTGCGGTGGCGATCACCAGGCCGATCATGAACGTCAGCGCCATCCCCGTACGGCCCTGCGGCATGCGTCGCACTGCGTCCCTCCAGAGATCGGTTTGGTGCGACCGTACCCACCCCGCGCGACCCGTGGAGCGCCTACCCCCGCACCCGCTCACCCGCCGGATCCCAGAGCGGCTCCGCGACGACCTCGCCGCTGACCCACTCGCCGAAGATGTCGATCTCGACCGCGGTTCCCGCGACCGCCGCACCGGCCGGCACGTACGCGTACGCGATCGAGCGCTCGACGCTGTAGCCGTATCCGCCGCTCGTCACGCGCCCGGCGATCTCGCCGGCGATCCGCACGGGCTCGTTGCCGAGCGCGACCGCGCGCGGGTCGGCGAGCGCGATGCAGACGAGGTGACGCGATGACCCGCCGTTCGGCTGAGCCGCGGCCAGCGCGTCGGCGCCGATGAATCCGCCCGGCTTGTCCGGCTTGACGCAGAACCCCAGACCGCCCTCGTACGGAGTGTCGTCGGGCGTGATGTCCGCTGCCCAGACGCGGTAGCCCTTCTCCAGGCGCAGAGAGTCGATCGCCTTGTACCCGCCCGCCACGAGGCCGTGCGGCGAGCCCGCCTCCCACAGCATCCGCCATAGCGCGGCGCCGTACTCGGCCGGGCAGTAGAGCTCCCATCCGAGCTCACCGACGAACGTCACGCGCAGTGCGCGCACAGGCACGTCGCCGACCGTGATCTCGCGCAGGCTCATGTATGGGAACGCGTCGCCCGAGAGGTCGTCGGGCGACAGCGGCTGAAGGACCTCTCGCGCCAGCGGCCCCCAGAGCGCGAAGCACGACCAGCGCGAAGTCGTGTCGATGATCTCGACGGTGCCGTCGCGCGGCGCGTGGCGGCGCAGCCAGGCTGCGTCGTGCTGGCCAAACGCCGTGCCGGTGACGATCTGGAAGCGATCCTCGGCGAGTCGCGCCACCGTGAAGTCGCACTCGATGCCGCCGCGCGCGTTGAGCATCTGCGTGTAGGTGATCTTCCCCACATCGCGCGCGACGGCGTTATCGCACATCCGCTCGAGGAACTCGGCCGCGCCGGCCCCGGCGACCTCGAGCTTGGCGAACGAGGACTCGTCGAAGAGCCCCGCGCGCTCACGCGTGGCGCGGTGCTCGGCGCCGATCGCCGGCGACCAGTGCATCCCCGCCCAGCCGCGCGGGCGCAGCGCCTCGTCGCCGCCGGCGGCATTCGACTCGTACCAGTTGACGCGCTCCCAGCCGGACTTCTCGCCGAACGCGGCGCCGTGGGCGACGTGCCAGCCGTAGGCGCTGGAGACGCGCAGTGGGCGCCCTGCCTGACGCTCGTGGCCCGGGTACTTGATGTCGTAGTAGGTCTCGTAGACCTCCTTCGTGCGCGCGAGCGTGTAGCTCGGCGAGCGGTACTGCGGCCCGAAGCGACGCACGTCCATCTGCCAGAGGTCCATCTGCGGCTCGCCGCTGTGGATCCACTCCGCCATCACCTTGCCGACGCCGCCGGCGCCGGCCAACCCGTGCGCGCAGAAGCCGGCCGCGACGAACAGCCCGTCGACCTCCGTCTCGCCGAGGCAGAACTCGTTGTCCGGGGTGAACGCCTCAGGGCCGTTGATCAGCTTCGTGACGGTCAGGTCGTCCATCGACGGCACGCGGCGGCGCGAGTTGTCCGTGATCTCCTCGAAGCGCTCCCAGTCCTCTTCCAGGAGTTGCCCGTTGAAGTCCGGCGGGATTCCGTCCACGAGCTGCGAGTCCAGCGACCACGGCGCGCACGACCGCTCGTAGCCGCCCATGACGATCCCATCGCCCTCCTCGCGGTAATACACGAGTAGATCCGGGTCGCGCAGCGTCGGCAGGTGGCCCTTCGCCGCCCGCGCCTCGCGCATCGCGGCGAACGGCTGGCTGACCAGGTACTCATGCGCCATCGGCACGATCGGCACGCGCACGCCCGCGAGGCGCCCGATCTCCGCCGCGTATATGCCGCCGGCGTTGACGACGATCTCGCATTCCACGTCGCCCCATTCGGTGCTCACGCCGCGCACGCGCCCATCCCGCACGTCGATCCCCAGCACGCGCGTGTGGGTGGAGATCGTCACACCGCCGCGCCGCGCTCCGTCGGCCAGCGCATATGTCAGCTGCGAAGGATCGAGGTAGCCGTCCGTCGGCAGGAACGACGCGACGCGCACGCCGCCGGTCGACATCAGCGGGAACAGCTCCTGCGCCTCGCCGGCCGAGAGCAGCTCGAGCGGGAGCCCGAAGGTCCGCGACCATGCCACCTGGCGCCGCGTCTCCTGCTCGCGCTCCGGCGTGCAGGCCAGGCGGATGCCACCGCACTCCGTCCAGCCCGGGTCGAACTCGGACTCCGCGCGCAGGCGCCGGTAGAGCTCGACGCTGTACATCATCATCCTGGTCAGCGACACGCTGCCGCGCAGCTGGCCGACGAGACCGGCGGAGTGGAAGGTCGAGCCCGAGGTCAGCTCGGCGCGATCGACGAGCAGCACGTCGCGCTCGCCGAGCTGCGCCAGGTGGTAGGCGATGCTCGTCCCGCCGACTCCGCCGCCGACGATGACGACGCGGGCGCGACTGGGAAGCTCACGCGGACGCGGCATCGAGCCATCCCTCCAGTCGGGGGTCGGCGGCCGCCGCGTGCAGCCGCTCGAAGTGCTCCGCGGCGTAGTTGCGGTAGTCGAAGTCGAGATCGCTGACGGCGCTCTGGACGACTCCCCACAGTGCCTCGCGAACGTCGGACATCAACCGCATCAGCCGCAGCGCGGCGACGCGGCGCTCGACCGGCTCTTCCCCGAAATAGTGGCGCAGCAGGCGCAGCTCGTCCTCGCCCGACAGCTCGTTGTTGACGGCGAGGTTCCCGAGATCGAAGAACCGGTCGTTCATCCCCGCGTACTCCCAGTCGATGATCTGAAGGCGCTCGCCGTCGCTGAGGAAGTTTGAGCTGAGCAGGTCGTTGTGGCACGGAACCGGCTCGTGATCCGGCCCGCTCAGCGCCACGCGGATGCGCGCGCTCAGCCCCTCAGCGAGCGTCCGGTCGCCTTCGTCGAGCGCCGCCCCGCCCTCTCGTGCGCGGGCCGCGTAGTCGACGGCGAGGCCGAACGTCGGGAAGGTCGTGGGCAGTGCCGGCCCAGCGTGCAGCTCACGCATCGCGCCGGCGATCCGCTCGAGCGCGGCCGGCTCTCGCACGTCCGCCGCCGAGAGCGCCCGCCCGCGCGCGAACTGCGTCACGAGGACGTCGCATCTGAGCTCACGGGAGCCCGGCGGGTCGCCCAGCATCGTGCCCGCCCTGAACCGCGCCGCCACGCCCGGCGCCAGGCCGGCCGCATGCGCCGCGCTCTGGGCGAGCACTTCGCTGTCGCGGTCGATGCTGACGACCTCCGCGTTCATCCCGCAGAGGCGCACGACGTAGTCGCCGTCGCCCAGCCGGACGCGGACGTTGCGGTTGGTCATGCCGCCCGTGAGCGTCTGCGGCTCACCGCGCAGCGGACCGAGATCGTGCTCGAGGTGCGCGAGGACCGCCGTCAGGTCGTCCATGCGCGCCGCATCGCTCATAGGCCCGTCACGATCCGGCCGGCCACTCGCGGAGAGCGCCGGCGCCTATGACGGTCCTCATCGGTCTGATGCAATCGACACTACATATCGTCGCGGCCCCTTGCGGTCAAAGGCTCGACCGGGATACCTTCGCCACATGACGCTCGACGAGCTGCGCCGCGCGGTCGCGGCTGAAGAGATCGACACGGTCGTGCTCGCGCTGACCGACATGCAAGGCCGGCTCCAGGGCAAGCGCTTCACCGCCGCCCACTTCTTGGAGGCAGTGCTGGGCCACGGCGCAGAGGCCTGCAACTACCTGCTCGCCGTCGACGTGGAGATGAACACCGTCGACGGCTACGCGATGAGCTCGTGGGAGCGCGGCTACGGAGACTTCGGGATGGCGCCCGATCTCTCGACGCTGCGCCGCACGCCGTGGCTTCCGGGAACGGCGCTGCTGCTCGCCGACCTGGAGTGGCACGATCACTCGCCGGTCGTCGCCTCGCCGCGGCAGATCCTGCGCCGCCAGATCGAGCGACTCACTGAGCGCGGCTGGAAAGCGCTCGCCGCGACCGAGCTCGAGTTCCTGCTCTTCCGCACGTCCTACCGCGACGCGAAGCTCGCCGGCTACCGCGACCTCGAGCCGGCGAACCTCTACAACGTCGACTACTCGATCCTCGGCACCTCACGCGTGGAGCCGGTGCTGCGGCGGATCCGTAACGAGATGCTCGGCGCGGGCCTGGTGGTGGAGAACTCCAAGGGCGAATGCAACCTGGGCCAGCACGAGGTCAACTTCCTCTACGACGAGGTGCTCGCGACCGCCGACAAGCACGCGATCTACAAGAACGGGGCCAAGGAGATCGCCGACCAGGAGGGGATGTCGATCTCCTTCATGGCCAAGTTCAACGAGCGCGAGGGCAGCTCGTGCCATGTGCACCTCTCGCTGCGCGACGACGCCGGCCGGCCCGTGTTCGCCGACCAGCCCGAGGTACACGACGCTTTCCTCGCCGGCCAGATCGCCACGCTCAGCGAGTTGACGCTGCTGCACGCGCCGAACGTCAACTCGTACAAGCGCTTCGTCGCGGGCTCGTTCGCGCCGACGACGATCGCCTGGGGCGCCGACAACCGCACGTGCGCGTTCCGCGTCCTCGGTGAGGGATCGGCCAAGCGGATCGAGTGCCGGCTGCCCGGCGCCGACGTCAACCCCTACCTGGTGCTGGCCGCGCTGATCGCCGGCGGCCTGCACGGCATCGACGCGGGGCTCGAGCTGGAGCCCGAGCTGGCCGGCAACGCATACGCCTCGGACCACCCGCGCGTTCCTTCGACGCTGCGCGACGCGCGTGATCTGCTGGCCGCGAGCACGGTGGCGCACGATGCCTTCGGCGCGGACGTCGTCGACCACTACCTCAACTACGCGCGCGTCGAGCTACAGGCGTTCGACGCCGCCGTGACCGACTGGGAGCGAGAACGAGGGTTCGAGCGGCTGTGAGGGGCTCGGCCAGCACGTCGACGCGGAGCCCCGGATGAGAACGCCTCCGGCGCCTTCGCTCGAGGGCGTCTTCTCCGCGGTCCGCTCGCAGACGGCCTTCGAGGAGACCGTCGACCGCCTCGGCACGGCGATCAAGCTGGGGCTGCTCGAAGCCGGCGCGCGGCTGCCGCCCGAGCGCGAGCTCTGCTCGCAGCTCGGCATCGCGCGCTCGACGCTGCGCCAGGCGCTGACAGCGCTGACTGAAAGCGGGCTGCTCTACGCGGTGCGCGGCCGCAACGGCGGAACCTTCGTGTCTGACCCGCTGCCCCCGGTGAACACGCCATCGGAGGAGCTGCTCACCGGATGGCGCGATGCCTGCGACGCGCGCCTGGCCGTCGAACTGGCCTGTGCTGCGCTTGCGGCGACCCGCGCCACCACTGAGTCGCTGGATGCGATCGGCGCGCTCGTCGAGCAGCTCGACGACCTGCTCGACGACTTCGAGGCCTACCGCCAGGCCGACGTACGCCTGCACATGACGCTGGCCGAGGCGACCGGGAGCGAACGGCTCGTCGCCGCGATGACGCAGGCCCAGGGCGAGATGACGGACCTGATCTCCTTCATCCCGCACCCCCACGAGATCCTTTCCCACTCCAACGAGCAGCACGCCCAGCTGCTCGCCGCGCTGCGCGAGCGCAATGCGGCGCGCGCGCTGGCGATCATGGCCGACCACCTGCACGGCACCGAGCATGTGCTGGCCGGACTGCTACGCGACGTCTGAGCCCCGGACCTTCCGGTGATCCGCGGGCGGATCGTGCGTTTCAGCACTTGACTTCCGTCCGTGCGCAGGCGTAGATTCGCGCACGGCCAAGAGGACGGGGTTTCAGACCATTAGAGCCTGATCCCGGTCCGGCCTGAGGAGACGTTCACACGAGTCCTGAGGAGGAGCGCGGTGTCAGACCAGACTAACGTCGGTGGTGGAGCCGGAGACCGTGACGAGCAGCGCCTGGCCGAGCTCGGCTACAAGCAGGAGCTGACCCGCGGCTGGTCGCGGTTCTCGAACTTCGCGATCTCGTTCACGATCATCTCGGTCCTGGCCGGGACCTTCACGACCTACCCGCAGGCGTGGAACCTCGGGGGACCGGTAGCGATCTCGATCGGCTGGCCGGTCGTCTGCCTGATCATCATGACCATCGCCTTCAGCATGGCCGAGGTCGGCGGGGCCTACCCGACCGCCGGCGGCCCCTACTGGTGGGCCAACGAGCTCGGCGGCAAAGTGTGGTCGTGGTACACGGGGTGGTTCAACCTGATCGGGCTGGTCGCCATCGTGGCCTCGGTCGACTGGTTCTGCGCCCAGTTCCTCACGACGGTGTTCAACCTCTGGGGTCTCGACTTCATCCTGAACTTCGCCGACGCGGTCTCGCTCGAGGAGATTTTCGCCGTCTTCGTGGTGATCCTGGCGTTGCACGCGTTGATCAACATCTACTCGTCCCACCTGGTCGCGATCTTCACCAACATCTCGGTGTTCTGGCACTGCGTCGGAGTGGCGGTCATCATCGCGATCCTCGTCTTCGTCCCCGACAACCATCAGAGCGCCGACTTCGTGTTCACCGAGCGGATCAACAACTCGGGGTTCTCGATGGACATGTACTGGTTCTACATCCTGCCGACAGGGTTGCTGCTGACCATGTACACGGTCACCGGCTATGACGCATCGGCGCACGTGGCGGAAGAGACCAGGGACGCCGAGATGTCCGCGGCAAAGGGCATCTGGCAATCGGTCGCTCTCTCAGCGCTGATCGGCTGGTTCGTGCTGCTGGCGATCACCTTCGCCGCGACCGACGTCGATGCAGTCAATGAGGCGGGTGGCACCGCGCTCGCCATCTTCACCAGCGCGATGTCGGAGGGCTGGGCCGAGACCGTGATCCTGATCTCCGCCATCGGCCAGTTCTTCTGCGGCATGGCCTGCGTGACGAGCTGCTCACGAACCTTCTTCGCGTTCTCGCGAGATCGCGCCACTCCTGGCAACAGGCTGTGGGCCAGTGTCAATAAGAAGGGCGTCCCCGTGGCCGCCGTGCTCGGATCCTGCGTCGCGGCTCTGATCATGACGTTGCCCGCCCTGTCGGGCAACGCCGCGGGCGTCCCGATCGCCTTCTTCGCGGTCGTCTCGATCGGCGTCATCGGGCTCTACGTCGCATACGTCATCCCGGTCTACCTGCGCTGGCGCAAGGGCGACAGCTTCAAGCCCGGGGCGTGGACCCTCGGCAAGAAGTACAAGTGGGTGAACCCGATCGCCGTGGCTTGGGTGGCCATCACGACTGTGTACTTCATGCTGCCCTTCTACGGCCCTCCGGCGGTGTTCTGGGACGACGCGTTCGACTGGAACGCCGTCAACTTCACCCCCTTGGTGATGGGCGGCCTGGTAATCGCCATCACACTCGCCTGGGTGCTGGGCATGAACAAGCGCTACACCGGTCCGGTCCGAACGATCGAGTTCGACGAGGGCATAGCCGTCAAGGAGATCCGAGACGAGCCGCCGCCCGCGGACCCGACTCCGCCTCCGGCGGCGCCCGCGGCACCCGCCTGAGACTGACAGCGGTCGGCCCCGCCAGTGAGGGCGGGGCGTCGCGCACCCAGTGGGCCTTATCGAAACATCTGACAAGACCGACTAGAGCGCCGCGGCCGCCACCACGAAGTCGCGCCAACGCTGGTGCTCGGCCGAGCGCCACGCGTCGTCCCGCCGGGGCTCCACCCGGCGGTCCACGGGCAGCAGCCCTGCTGCATCCTCCAGCGATGCGATGACCCCGGCCCCCACCGCCGCCAACGCGGCTGCGCCGGCCACCGTGGCATCCGCACGGCCGGCCTCCACGGGCACCCCGATGGCGTCCGCCTGGAGTTGCAGCAGCAGCGACTCGTTGGTAAGGCCTCCGTCCACCCGCAGGGCGCGAACCTCCACGCTCTCCCTCACGGCGGCCACGATGTCCGCCACGCGCCAGGCGATGCCCTCGAGCGCCGCTCGCGCCACGTTCGCCGCAGTCGTGCCGCCGTGGAGGCCCGCGACCATGGCGCGCGCGTCGGGTCGCCACCACGGTGCGCCGAGCCCCGCCAATGCGGGGAGCACCAGCGCGCCCCCGGAGTCCGCCGCCTCACGCGCCAGCACACCGAGCGCCGGAGGGTCCTTCGCCACGCCCATCTCACGGCACAGCCATTCGAGCATCGCGCCCGCCGCGAATACGCCGCCGTCGAGGGCGTACGTCACGCGCCCGTCGATGCTCCAGGCCACGGTGGGTAGCAGGCCGCCGGCGGCCTGCGGCACCTCGTCGCCGACGTGGGCGAGCACGAACACCCCCGTGCCGTAGGTGGCCTTCACCCGCCCAGGCACCACGCATCCCGCGCCCGCCAGCGCGGCCTGCTGGTCCACGACCTGGCCCGTGAGCGGCAGCTCCACGGGCCAGCTCTCGTGGCGCAGCGCACCCAGCTCCCCGACGCTGTCACGCACCTCCGGCAGCACTTCCGGCGGCACGCCGAAGATCTCGCACAGCGCCGGGTCGAACCCCGGCGTGCCCAGGGCGTGCAGCTGTGTGCGCGAAGCGGTGGATGCGTCGGTTGCGAACCCGGCTCCGAGCCGATCGCAGAGGAATGAGTCCACCGTACCCATGCGCAGCGTACCGGCCTCTCGCGCCCGCGCCACGCCCTCGTCGTTCTCGAGCAGCCACGCCAACTTCGCCGCTGAGAAGTACGGGTCGAACGGCAGCCCGCTGCGTCCCTGGACCTCCTCCTCGCGGTCGGCCAGGCGGTCGAGCACCTCCTGTGCGCGCTTGTCCTGCCACACGACGATCGGCGTCAGCGGCGCGCCGCTCTCGGCATCCCAGGCGAGCACGGATTCGCCCTGGTGATCGAGCCCGCAAGCCACCACCTCACCAGGCGCGTCCTCGAGCAGCTCCGCCACGGCCTCGACCACTGCGGCAAGCACCTCCTCGCCATCCTGCTCCACCCACCCGGGCCGCGGGAAGCGGTTGACCTTCTCCCGCCGCGCCTCGCGGACCGGCTGGAGACGCTCGTCAAAGAGCACCGCCTTCACGCCGGTGGTGCCCTCGTCGACGCCGAGGAGCAGGCGGCTCACGTCGCCTCTCCCCGGTGGCGGGCGGTGCGCAGCCACCACGGACCGGAGCCGCGGGCGGGGGGCCGGCCCGAGGGAAGCGGCTGGTCGGGGCCGAGCTCCACGCCCTGCCGCTCGATCAGGCCGATGACGTACTCGGCGATCCCGAGCGAGGCCGAGAGCCCCGTTGAGCGGACCGCCGCCACGTTGATCAAGCCCGGGCATGCACGCGAAGGGCCGATCGCGTAGTTCACATTGCGGCCCGCCGGTCGCAGGCCGGCGAAGGCGGCAACGGGCTCCGCGCCCTCGAGTGAGGGCAACATGGCCCGAGCCATCGACAGCACTTCTTCCTGAGCGCCCGCGCGCACGGACCAGTCGGACTTGTCCTCCCCGTCGTGTGCCGTTGGGCCGGCCACGACCTTTCCGTCGACGGTGGGGAACACGAGCACTCCCTTCGTCCGCTTGGTGGGCACGGGTAACAGGATCCGGTCGAGTGGTTGCCCGCCGGGCGGATCGAACACGAAGAACTCCCCCTTAAGCGGGTAGATCTCGAAGCTCTCGTCGCCGGCGAGACGCGCCACTTCGTCGGCATACAGGCCTGCGCAGTTCACGACCACGTGGGACCACACCTTCGCGCCGTCCGCCAGGCCGAGCCCGAGTAGGTCGTGCGCGCGCTCGATGGAGACCACTCGCGCCGAGGTGCGCACCTCCGATCCGAGGGCCGCGACCGCCAGGGTGAGCGCGAGCGTATAGGCCACCGGGTCGGTCACCGACTCGCCCGGGACCTCGAGCCGGCCTTCGGCGTCCAGCTTGGCCTCGACGCCGTTGCGCTGGGCGCTGCGAGCGAGCGCGGCCACGGTCTCCCGGTCGCCTGCGGCGGGGGGCGCCAGCACGGCCCCACAGCGAAGCACGGGCACGTCGAGGTCGGCGAGCACGGCGTCGCGGAGTTCGGCCGAGCGCAGGATCAGGCGGGTCTCGAACTCACCTGGCGCGGAGTCGAACCCGGTGTGGAGGATGCCCGAGTTCGTGCCGCTTGCAGCCAGACCCGGCTCGGGCTCGGCCTCCAGGGCCACGGCGGCCACGCCGCGGCGTGCAAGTGCGTGGGCCACCGCCGCGCCGACCACGCCGGCGCCCACGATCGCAACTGGTGCATCGGCTGTCTTGGCGCGTGCCATCGAACGGGGTAGGCTCAGCCGGACCAAAGGTCGGCCGCGCAACCTTACCCGGGAGCAAGCCATCAGATGAAGCTGCATGTATAGCCGGCCCGCATCGCGGGCCGGCGCGCGCATCGGGGAATCAAAGGCGTGCGTTTCCTACCTTTGACAGACTGGTTGCCATGAGCCAGAGGCTGAAAGTGATCGAGCCCGCGACCGAGCAGGTCATGGAGACGATCGAGCGCGCCGGGCCAGAGCAGATGGACGATGCCGTCGCGCGGGCCCGTGAGGCGCTGCCCGCCTGGCGAGCGCTGGCCCCCGCCCGCCGCGTCGCCGTCCTGCGCGAGCTGACCGCCGCGCTGGAGGACGCCCACGAAGAGCTCTCGCTTCTGGAGGCGCGCAACGCCGGCAAGCCGATCGGGAGTGCCCGCGGCGAGATCGGCATGGCGATCGACACCTTCCGTTACTACTCGGGCGCGCCCGAGCGCCTGCTCGGCGACACGATCCCGGTCGACGGCGGTGTCGCGATGACGTTCCGCGAGCCGGTCGGCGTGGTCGGCCTGATCACGCCCTGGAACTTCCCGCTGACGATCGCGGCATGGAAGCTGGCGCCGGCGCTGGCGGCGGGAAACACCGTCGTGCTCAAGCCCGCCGAGCTGACACCCCTGACCGCCCTGCGCTTCGCGGAGATCGCCGCGGACGCAGGCCTTCCGCCGGGAGTCGTGAACGTTGTGGTCGGTCCCGGGCGAACGTGCGGCCAGCGCCTCGTCGAGCACCCGGACGTCGCGAAGATCGCGTTTACGGGCTCGACGGAGGTCGGCGCGTCGATCGCACGCGCGGCAGCCGGCACGATCAAGCGCGTGACGCTCGAGCTCGGCGGAAAGTCGGCCAACGTCGTGTTCGCCGACGCCGATGTGGAAGCCGCGGGTCGCGCGGCCCCGGATGCCGTCTTCGACAACGCCGGGCAGGACTGCTGCGCGCGCTCGCGGATCCTCGTCGAACGCTCGGCGATCGATCGCTTCCTCGCCGCGATGGAGCAGTCGGTCCGCGCGATCCGCGTCGGCGACCCACTCGACGAGGCGACGACGATGGGTCCGCTGATATCGGCTGGCCAGCGCGCTGCCGTGGCGTCGTTCGTGACCGATGACGTGGCGGTCGCGATCCGCGGCGAGATCCCCGCCGGCCCCGGGTACTGGTTCCCGCCGACCGTCCTGCATCCGGTCGACCCGTCGTCGCGCGCGGCGACGGAGGAGATCTTCGGACCGGTCGCATGCGTCATCCCGTTCGACGACGAGGCGCAGGCGATCCGCCTGGCGAACGCCTCGATCTACGGCCTCTCGGGATCGGTCTGGACGCGCGACGGCGCGAAGGCGCTGCGCGTGGCGCGCGCGCTCGAGGCGGGGAACCTCTCGATCAACTCGAACAGCTCGGTCCGCGTAAGCACGCCGTTCGGAGGTTTCAAGCAGAGCGGCTACGGCCGCGAGCTCGGTCCTCACGCGCTGGATGCCTACACAGAGGTCAAGACCGTTTACTACCGCACGCAGGAGGACATGTGAGACCTCTCTCAACGACCTATCGACAGTCACTGACGGGAGGGACTCTCTGATGGCCGGACGTCTTGAAGGCAAGGTCTGCGTCGTCACGGGCGCGAGCGGCGGGATCGGGGCAGCCACCGTCGAGGCCTTCCAGCGCGAGGGCGCGAAGGTCGCCGGCGCCGACCTGCTGGAAGGCGCGCCAGGTGACATCTCGATCAGCGTGGACGTGACCGACGAGGACGCGGTCCGCGACATGTACACGCGCGTCCGCGCGCAGTTCGGGGCGATCCACGTCCTCTTCAACAACGCGGGCATCTCGCCGACCGACGACGACTCGGTTCTCGTCACGGGACTCGACGCCTGGCAACGCGTGCAGGACGTGAACCTCAAGTCCGTCTACCTGTGCTGCAAGTACGGGATCCCGCACCTTCTGGAGAGCGGCGGCGGCTCGGTCATCAACACGGCGTCGTTCGTCGCCACGCTTGGCGCGGCGACGTCGCAGATCTCCTACACCGCGTCGAAGGGCGGGGTGCTCGCGATGTCGCGTGAGATGGGCGTCGAGTTCGCGCGCCAAGGCGTGCGAGTCAACGCGCTCTCCCCCGGCCCGGTCGACACCCCGCTGCTGCGTGAGCTCTTCGCCAAGGACCCCGAGCGCGCCGCACGCCGGCTCGTCCACGTTCCGATGGGGCGCTTCGGGCGCGTCGAGGAGATGGCAAACGCCGTCGTCTTCCTGGCCTCCGACGAGTCCTCGTTCATCACCGCCTCGAACTTCCTCGTCGACGGCGGGATCTCCGGCGCATACGTGACGCCGCTCGGCGACGCGCATTAGGTCCTAGAGACGCGACCACCCGGAATCCAACTGCGGTGGGCCACGACCGCAGCCGTCGCCAAAGCAGCCCACCATCGGATTCGCGCCCTTTCAGCCCCGGACCCGGCTGGCCTCGTAGCCCGCGTCACGCAGCGCCTTGAGCACCGCGTCGGCGTGTTCTGGTCCGCGCGTCTCGACGACGAGCTGCACGCCGGTCTCGCGAACGTGCAGATCGACGCCCTCGCGGACGTGCTCGACGTTGAGGAGGTTCGCGCGCGTCTGCGCGACCGTCTCGAGCAGCCGCGCGAGGCCTCCCGGGCGATCGGCGATCCGGGTGAAGATCACCAGCCGTCGTCCGATCCTGCTCTCGTGCAGACGAGCGACCGACGCGAGCAGGCCGGCGTCGACGTTGCCGCCGCTGAGGATCACGCAGGTCGTGCCTTCAGTGGCCGGTTCGACGGCACCGGTCAGCAGCGCCGCCACTCCTACCGCCCCGCCGCCTTCGACGACGAGCTTGGCGCGCTCCATCAGCAGCACCATCGCCTCAGCGATGTCGTCCTCCTCCACGGTGACGACGCCATCCAGCCACTCGGCGATCAGCGGCAGCGTGTGAGCACCCGGGCGCCGGAGCGCGATCCCGTCGGCGATCGTGGTCGCTGCGGGCACCTCCACCGGTCGCCCCTGCTCAAGCGATAGCGGGAACGGCGCCACGGCAGCGGCCTGTACGCCGATGACCTCGATGCCGGGGTTCGCGCTCTTGACCGCCACTGCCGTACCCGCCGCCAGGCCGCCGCCACCCAGCGGCACGATCACCTTCGCGAGGTCGGGGATCTGGTCCAGCAGCTCGAGCCCGACCGTTCCCTGCCCGGCGATGACGTCGGGATCGTCGAAGGGATGCACGAACGCCATCGCGCTCTGAGCCGCGCGCTCGCGCGCCATCGCGACACAGGCGTCGATGCTGTCCGGACCCTCGATGACCAACGCTCCCAGCGTCCTGCATCCCGCGACCTTCGCCAGCGGCGCGTCGGGCGGCATCACCACCTCGCACGGGACACCCCGCTCACGCGCCGCCAGCGCGAGCGCCCAGGCGTGGTTGCCGGCGCTGCCCGCGATCACGCCACGCCGCGCGTCCTCGCCGAGCGCGGCGAGCTTCGCCGATGCGCCGCGCACCTTGAAGGAGCCGGTGCGCTGCAGGTTCTCGGCCTTGAGCACGACACGTCCCGCACCAGCGCGCTCGGCGATCGTCCACGACTCGAGCACGGGCGTGACGCGAGCCACGCCCGCGACGACCTCCTGCGCCCGCGCGATCTCTTCAGCGGTCACGTCAGTCCGGCATCGCCACGATGGCATCGATCTCGATTGCGGCGCCGCGCGGCAGGCCGGCGACCGCGTACGCCACGCGCGCCGGCGGCTCGCCAGGGAAGAAATCCCCGTAGGCCTCGTTGACCGCGGCGAAGTCGTCCATGCTCGTCAGGTAGACGGTGCAGCGGACCGCGTCGGCGAGATCGGCGCCGGCCGCCGAGCAGATCGCCGACAGGCTCTCCAGGCAACGCCGCGCCTGATCGCCGATGGGACCGTCGAGCAGCTCGCCCGACTCGGGGTCGAGCGGAACCTGCCCAGAGCAGAACAGCAACCCGTTCGAGACCACGCCGTGGCTGTACGGGCCGATCGCGGCCGGCGCGCCGATGGCGGTGACGGTGCGACGGTGATGGGACACGTCTCTCCTTACTCGCGGTGCTGGCATCGGGCGCCAGAACCCGGCTCGGCCGATCCTCGCATGCTCGGCAGGGGGTGGCACGGATTCGCGACGTGGGTGTTCGCTTTTTCGCGCCACCCCTTGCAACGGCGGTCGAGGCGGGCCTCGCTGCGAAGCCCTGGGTCGAACACAGCCCACCGCGGAGAGTTGGGACGTACGAAGCTCGGTGAGGACCCGTCGGTCACCTCGGCTCGCCCGCGGCCTGGCCCCACTTGCTGCACGAGATCGAGATCGAAGCGAGCCGGCGCTCCGCGCTCGAGGGGCAGCCATGATCCGCGCCTATGCTGGAAGCGATGAGGGTCGTCGGCACGCCCGCAGCTCTGCTGCGCCTCACGCCCGCAGCTCTGCTGCGCCTCACGCTCGCAGCTCTGCTGCGCCTCACGCCCGTGGTGCCGGCGATCGCGGCGGCAGCGCTGCTCAACGTTCCAGCCGTCGCCCATGCACAGCTCGGGACGGCGCCGTGCGCTGATCAGGGTTTCCTCTGCGGCGAGCTGGACGTCCCGCTCGATCGCAGCGGCGCGGTGCCGGGCATGGTGCGCCTGCGACTGATGCGCCTGCCGGCAGCCGCGGCGCCGACCCAGGAGGCGCTCGTCGCGCTCGCCGGCGGGCCGGGGCAGGCCGCACTGCCGATCGCGCCGTCGTTCGCTGAATCGCTCACGCCGCTGCGCCGCGCACGTGACCTCGTGGTATTCGACCAACGCGGCACGGGCGGCTCGGGACCGCTGCGCTGCACCGTGCCGCAGTGGTCGCGCACGACCGCCGGCGTCGGCGCCTGCGCGCGCCAGCTCGGCTCCGCGCGCGGCAGCTATCGCACGATCGACAGCGTTCAGGACATCGAAGCGCTGCGCGTCGCCGGCGGCTACCAGCGGCTCGTGATCTACGGCGTCTCGTACGGAACGAAGGTCGCGCTCACCTACGCGGCCCGCTATCCGGATCGAGTCGCCGCGCTGGTGCTCGACTCGGTCGTGCCGGCCGACGGCCCCGACCCCTTCGCGCGAGCGGCCTTCGGCGCCGCGGGCCGTGTGCTGCGCGAGCTGTGCGCCGGCGGGGCATGCACAGCGGCCACGAGCGACGTGACGCTCGACCTGCGCCGCGCGGTGCGCCAGCTGCAACGCCGCCCGCTGAGAGGGTTCGTCACGTCGCAGCGCGGCACACGGCTCGTCGTTGAGCTGGACGCACCGGGGCTGTGGGGCATCCTGCTCGCCGGTGACCTCAACCCGGCGCTGCGTGCCGAGCTGCCGGGAGCACTGCGCGCGATGCTGCGCAGGGACCGAGCCCCGATCTTGCGCCTGCTCGCCCGCGCTGACGGGCTCACGGAGGGGTCCGGCCCGGCGATCAGCGAGACGCTGTTCGCGGCCACACGCTGCGAGGAGACGCCGTTCCCGTGGGACCGCGCCGCTGACGCGGGATCCCGCCTCGCGCAGGCTCGCGCCGCGGGCGGCCGGCTGCCCACCGCCCCGTTCGCGCCGTTCGGGCGCTCGGTCGCGCTCAGCGCCGGCCTTTTCGACCTCTGCGCGCGCTGGCCGGTCGCCTCGCCTGCTCCGGAGCCGATCGGCCCGCTCCCGAACGTCCCCACGCTCGTCCTGAGCGGCGCGGCCGACCTGCGGACGTCCGCCGAGCAGGCGCGTGCAGCGGTCGCGGCGATCCCCGGCGCGCGCATCGCGATCGTCGCGGGCAGCGGCCACTCGGTGCTCGGGAGCGACCTCGGCGACTGCGCGGCGCGCGAGGTCGAGGCGTTCGCCACCGGAGCGACACCCACATGCACCCCGGCCGCGAACATCTTCCAGCCGACGCCGAAGCCGCCGCCGAACCTTGGCGAGCTCGGCGGACGCACGAAGGCGCAGCGCACGATCAAGGCCGTGCTCGCGACGCTCGACGACGTGCGCCGTCAGCTGATCGGCGACGCGATCGCGGCCCAGCGCGGCGTCACCTCCGGGTCACGGACCGCGGGGCTGCGCGGCGGCTTCGCGGTCGTCGCGGGCTCCGTCGCGACGCTCTCCAGTGTGTCGTACGTTCCCGGCGTGACGGTCACCGGCAGCTACCCCTTCCGCGGCGACGGCTCCACCCGCGTCACCGTCGGCGGGCCGCGGGCTGCCCGCGGCGAACTGACGATCGACCCCAGTGATCATGTGACGGGCACACTCGACGGCGAGGCCGTCAGCTTCAACGGCTCCGCGTCCGCAGCGACCCTGCGCCGCGAGAGCCGCTGGCCGGAGCCCGCGTTCCCGCACCTGGCTCTACGCTCGCCCTGATGGCCAACGCACTCGCCGGCGAGACCTCGCCCTACCTGCTCCAGCACAGCGAGAACCCGGTCGACTGGCTCCCCTGGGGAGCCGAGGCGCTGCGACGCGCGCGAGAGGAGGACCGGCCGCTGCTCGTCTCGATCGGCTATTCGGCCTGCCACTGGTGTCATGTCATGGAGCGCGAGAGCTTCGAGGACGAGAGCGCCGCGGCCCTGATGAACGAGCATTTCGTCTGCGTCAAGGTCGACCGCGAGGAGCGGCCCGACGTCGATGCCCTCTACATGGAGGCCATCCAGTCGATGACCGGCCAGGGCGGCTGGCCGCTGAACGTGTTCCTCACGCCTGAGCAGGCGCCCTTCTACGGCGGCACCTACTTCCCGCCCGCGCCTGGTCACGGGCGACCTTCGTGGCGCCAGGTGCTGCTCGCCGTCTGCGACGCGTGGGACAAGCGACGCGACGAGATCCGCGCCGATGCCGCCGCCGCCGCGGAACGCCTCCAGGGCGGCGCGCTGCTGCGTCCGAGCCCCGACCCGATCGGCCCGCGGATCCTCGACGAGGCGCTCGCGACGCTCCAGGCCGGGTTCGACAGCCTCAACGGTGGTTGGGGCACGGCGCCGAAGTTCCCAGCCGCCAGCGCGATCGAGTTGCTGCTCGCACGCGGCGAGCGGTCGATGGCCCTGCAGACGCTGCGCTCGATGGCCTCGGGCGGCATCCACGACCAGGTCGGCGGCGGCTTCTCCCGCTACAGCGTCGACGCGACCTGGACCGTGCCGCACTTCGAGAAGATGCTCTACGACAACGCCCTGCTGGCGCGCGCGTACCTGCACGGCTGGCTGGCGAGCGATGACGCGCTGCTGCGGCGCACGTGCGAGGAGACGCTCGACTGGGCGCTGCGTGAGATGCGGGCCCCGGACGGGGGCTTCTTCAGCGCGCTCGACGCCGACAGCGAGGGCGTCGAGGGCAAGTTCTACGTCTGGACCGTGGCCGAATTGGTGAGCGCGCTCGGCCCCGACGCCGAGGCCGCGCTGACATGGTTCGGCGCCACCGACCACGGCAACTTCCACGAGGGCCCGCCGGGCTCGAACGTCCTCGAGTCGCGCGGTCCGGAGCCCGAGGCGCAGGCGCGCGAGCGCATCCGTGCGCGGCTCCTGGAGGTCCGCTCGCGGCGCGTTCGACCCGGTACCGACGACAAGCGCATCACGAGCTGGAACGCGCTGATGATCTGCGCGCTGGCCGACGCCGGAGCGGCCCTGGAACGCGAGGACTACCTGGAAGCCGCGCGCGACACAGCGCGCTTGCTGCTCGACACGATGCGCGGGCCGGACGGCCGGCTGCTGCGGACCTACAACCAGGGACGCGCCAAGCAGCCTGCGTTCCTCGAGGACCACGCGTTCGTGGTCGAGGCGCTGATCGCGCTCTACGAGGCGACGTTCGAGGAGCGCTGGTTCGAGGCCGCGCGCGCCGGAGCGGACGAGCTGCTGGAGCTCTTCGCCGATCCCGAGAACGGCGGCTTCTTCTCGACAGCCGTGGACAGCGAGGCGCTGATCGCGCGGCGCAAGGACCTTGAGGACCAGCCGATCCCGTCGGGCGGCGCGAGCGCCGCGCTCGCCCTGCTGCGGCTCGCGCTGCTGACCGGCGAGGAGGCCTACGAGCAGGCTGCGCTCGGTCATCTGCGCCTCGTGCATCCGATCGCCGCGCGCCACGCGTCCGCCTTCGGCCACACGCTCCAGGCGATCGACCTGCACGTCGGCCCAGCGCGTGAGATCGCGCTCATCGGCGATGACCTGGGCCCGCTCGAGCGCGTCGTGCGCGGATCCCTACGGCCGCGGACAGTGCTGGCCGGACGTCGCGACGACGACGGGCCGACGCTCGTACCGCTGCTGACGGGACGAGTCGCCGTCGACGGGCGCCCCTCCGCGTACGTCTGCGAGCGCTTTGTCTGCCGGGCCCCGGTGACCGACCCGGACGAGCTCGCCGCGCTGCTGGGCTGAGCCCCCGCCCCCCGCCGAACGTCCCTCAGTGCACCCTATGCGGGGCAGCGCGGGACGTTCGGCCTTCGGCGAGCTGCTGGACACGTTCCTCGTGCGCTCGACGCTTGTCCCCGCGCCGGCCCCGATACCGGGGCAAAGCCTTGGTCGCCGTCGCCCACGACCCGCGAGCCGCGGCGAGCCCACGACGTGGACGGATGCGCGACTGCCCGCCGACCGGCTCGGTAGCCTCGCGCGCCATGAGGCTCAGCTCGCCAGCCCTTCTCACGGTCGCGTTCGTCGCGCTCGCGGCGACCCCCAGCGCCGGTGCAGCGACGATCAGCACCGACGCCGCGTGTTACGTGGCGGGCGGCCAGATCGGCGTCTCGGGCGCGGAGTTCGGACCCGGAAATCCCGTGTTCCTGCAGGGCGAGCAGATGTTCGCGTCGGTTCCCGCCGATGCGAGCGGCGTCCTGTCGGCGACCCTGACCGCGCCAAGCCTGGGTGCCGTCATCGGGCCGACGTTCAAGTCGTTCACGCTCACGGCGACCGATCAGACGACGCGCGCCGCCGCGAGCTCGACGATCAAGGTCGCAAACCTGACGTTCGCGACGAATGGCGGCGTCAAGTCGCCCAAGGCCAAGCGCATCTGGAGCTTCAGCGGGTTCCTGCAGCGCCCGGGCAAGCCGATCTACGGGCACTTCCGGTACCGGGGTAAGACGTACGCCGACTATCGCTTCGGCGTGCCGAAGGGCCCGTGCGGGATGCTCAAGAAACGGGCTCCGGGGATCCCCGCAAAGCGCGTGCGGACCGGCAAGTGGAACATCCAGGTCGACTTCGAGCGCCGTTACAAGCGCAACGTCAGCCCGCGCGTGACGTCGTCGACGACCATCTTCACGACGTTCGGCTGAGCGCCGGCCCGGCGGCGCGCGCCATTCGCCCGGCTGCGCTCAGAGCACGGGCAGGTAGCGATCCAGCTCCCACTGCGTGACCTGCACGCGGTAGTCCTCCCACTCCTGGCGCTTGATCTCGATGAAGCGGTTGAACATGTGCTCGCCCAGCGACCGCAGGACCAGCTCGGACTCGGCGGTCAGCTCGATCGCCTCGCCGAGCGTCTCGGGAAGCTGCTCGATCCCCAGCCGCCGGCGCTCGTCGGGCGCGAGGTGGTAGAGGTTCTTGTCCATCGGCTCGGGCAGCTCGTAGCCGTTCTCGATCCCCTCCAGGCCGGCATGCAGCAGCGTCGCGAAGGTCAGGTAGGGATTGCAGGCGGGGTCAGGGCAGCGCAGCTCCATCCGCGTGGCGTTCTCACTGCCGGGGTGGTACAGCGGGACGCGCACCAGCGCTGAGCGGTTTCGCCTCGACCAGGCGACGTAGACCGGCGCCTCGTAGCCCGGGACGAGCCGTTTGTAGGAGTTGACCCACTGGGCGAAGATCGAGCTCATCTCACGCGCATGGCGCAGCTGACCAGCGATGAACGCCTTGCCCACGTCGCTGAGGAAGTACGGGTCATCGGCGTTGAAGAAGGCGTTGCCGCCACCCGCGAACAGCGACATGTGGGTGTGCATCCCAGAGCCGTTCTCGCCGAACAGCGGCTTGGGCATGAAGGTCGCGTGCCAGCCGTACTTCATCGCGTACTCCTTGACCGTGATGCGATACGTCATGCAGTCATCGGCCATCTTCAGCGCGTCGGCGTAGCGCATGTCGACCTCGTGCTGGCTGGGGCCGACCTCGTGGTGGCTGTACTCGACGTGGATGCCGAGCTGCTCGAGCGCGAGCACGGTCTCACGGCGCACGTCGGAGCCCGCGTCCAGGGTGGTGAGGTCGAAGTAGCCGCCTTCGTCGAGGACCTCGGTCCCGTGCTTGTCCTTGAACAGGAAGTACTCGAGCTCGGGGCCGACGTTGAAGGTGTCGAACCCCATCGACTTGGCGCGCTCGACCGCGCGCCGCAGCACATGGCGAGGATCCCCCTCGTACGGCGTGCGTTCGGGGGTGAGCACGTCGCAGAACATGCGCCCGACGCCCTGCTCCTCCGGACGCCAGGGCAGGATGGCGAAGGTCGTGGGGTCGGGCATCGCGATCATGTCCGACTCCTCGATCGCGTTGAAGCCGGTGATCGAGGAGCCGTCGAAGCCCATGCCGCGCTCGAAAGCGTCGTCAAGCTCGTCGCGGCCGATGCTGAACGACTTGAGCTGACCGAGCACGTCGGTGAACCAGAAGCGGATGAAGCGGATGCTGCGCTCCTGGCAGATCGCCTTCACGTCGGCGGCGGTCGCCGGCTGCGGGTCGAGCATGCCGTCACCCTAGATGATCGATTATCGCCGAGCCGATCGACCGGCGGGCGAAACCGGACGGCCCGCTACTGGACCGGGCGTCCAGCGCCGAGAGCGCTCACGAGCCAGTCCCGCGCCCACACGCTGAGCTCATCGACGGTGGGCGCCAGAGCGCGGCCCATCGCGGTGAGGCGGTACGTCACGCGGACCGGCGGCCCCTGATCCACATCGCGCGAGATGAGCCCGCGGGCCTCGAGCTCCTTCATACGTTCGGACAGCAGGCGGTCCGACAGCTGCGGCACCGCCGCCGCGATCTCCGAGAACCGCAACGCCCCGCCGTCGAGCAGCACCGCGACGATCGCCCCGGTCCAGCGCCTGCCGATCAGCTCGATCGCCTCGTGGTAGAGGGGGCAGCAGCCGGCTCCCTGGCCTACCGGGCGCTCGGGGTCGGGGCTCATGTGAATAACCCTACTCCGGCGCTCAGCCCCGATCACCGGATCGCTCACGCCGCCATCACACGACCCTGCTCGGACGAGCCATCGACCGGAACCTCCCCCGCGACGTTGACCATCGCGGTGAAGGTCTCGAGCGCGACGAACGCGATCGCCTCGAGCAGCTGCTCGTCCGTCCAGCCGGCCTCGCGCGCCTCCTCGTGCAGGTAGGCGGGCGGGCGACTTTGCCCTTCGACGAGCGCGCGAAGGAAGCGCAGCAGCACTGCCTGATCCTCCTCGCAGGACTCGAAGCGACGCGCCGCGGCGATCTCGTCAAGCCGGAGACCGGCGAGGCGCGCCGAGCGCGTGTGCGTGGCGATCCCCGGACCTGAGCCGCGGTGCTCTGCGACGGCGAGCGAGATGCGCTCCAGCGTGCGGCCGTCGAGACTGCCATGCCTCAGCTCGGAGCGAAAGCGCGCGTAGCCGCGGAGGGCCGCGGGCGAGCCCGCGAGCACACCGAGGAAGTTCGGCAACTGCCCGGCGGTCGCGATCGCCCCGCGCAGCACCGGAACGGAGCCTTCCGGAGCGCTGAGCTCATCGTGGATCGTGAAGCGGCTGATGTCGGTCATGGCATCCTCGAGCGGGGAGAGTTGGTCCAACCGGGTCTGTTCGTCCTTGAAACTAACTTACGCCGCGTAAGTATATTCACCGAGCCGGCCGAATCAAGCCCCGCTACGGGATCGCGCGATCAGCGGGAGGCGCGGACGGCGACCCGTCCGGCTGCGAGCACATCGAGCTGGCGCGCCGCGGCCCAGGTGAGGTCGTAGTGCACGCCTGCGGCATGTGGCCCACGATCGACGACTCGCGCCACGACGGTCCTGCCACCGTTGACGAAGCGCACGCGCGTCCCGCACGGAAGCGTTCGGTGGGCCACGCCGACGAGTCGGCTCGTAAGCGTGTCGCCGCACGCGGTGCGCCGCCCGTACATCCCGGGGCCGTACCAGGTCACGACGCGGCTGCGCAGGTCCGAGCGCGGCGCGCTCACGGGCGCGCGCCCGGCTAGCCGGCGGGCATCCGATACCGAGCAGCGAGGCGCGCGGCCGCGCAGCGCCGCGATCGTGCCGGGTCCCGCGATCCCGTCGACGACCAGGCAGCGCGAGCGCTGGTAGCGGCGCACGGCCCGCCTCGTGAGGGTTCCGAAATGCGCTGTGGCGGGCGCCCTGAGCAGCCCGAGATCCTTCAGGTTGCGCTGGAGCAGTCGCACGTCGCGCCCTTCCATCGGCGCCTTCAGGGTGCGCTCGCCGAGTGAGGTCGCGGCGCCTGCGCTGGTCGTGGCGACGAGCATCAGCGCGAGCCCGAGCAGTACCGCCCACATCGCGACCCGGTCGGGGCGCTGCGCCGCACGGTGGACCGTGGGCCGTGACGGGCGGTCGCGCCCGACGTCCACGAGCGGGCGGGCGCCCACCGCCGGCGCGGGCGCGCCGCGGCCGGCGATCAGGATCGTGCGCCGCGGGCGAGCCGCGGACGGACGGGGGGCGGCGGCCTGCGTTTCGGCGGCGTTGTCGCGCTGTTCGATCCGCTCGCGCAGATGCTCGACTTCAGCCCACCAGGCGGTGGCCTCTTTTTGAGACATGGGGCGTTTGATCCTCTTCCGTCGGCTTACGGGGTTAGCTGACGGGCTCGCGCGGAAAGAGCAGCGCTACGCCGGATTCACCGGCGATTCGCCCCAAAGGCGTTGGGTCCCCCGCTTCCCGGCGCCGTCCGTGTGCTCACGGCCGCGCGCTGGGAACTCAGCGGTTTCGATCTGACGCGGTCATGCTAGCGGCAGCGGGACCGGCGGACAGTGCCACGACCGCACGAAGACGTGCAAACGGCCATGTTGCACGAGATGCGCGCAGCGGCACGGCGAGGTCGGCGGCGCAACGCGGGTTGCCGCCCCGCAACGCGGGTTGCCGCCCGGGAGTACTACGGACGGGGTCGGCCGGCCCAACGCGGGTTGCCGCCCGGGAGTACTACGGACGGGGTCGGCCGGCCACGGCGTCGACATAGGCCGCCACGTCTTTGGCGTCCTGGCCGGTGAAGAGCCCCGCGGGCATGTTGCCGTTGCCCTGAGCGCGTCCCTTGAGGACGGCGTCCTCGACCAGGGCAGCGGGCGGGCGCAGCACGTCGAGGTCCGGGCCGACCTTGCCGACGGCGTTCGAGGCGCGCAGCGTGTGGCAGGTCGAGCAGCTGTTGGCGAACAACTCGCGACCGGAGGACTGCAAGGCGCTGAGGTCGACGCCGCCGACGGCCTGAGTGTCGGCCCTCTCCGCGTTGTCGGTCAGCGCGAGCGCCGGGATCGTGATCCCGATGCCGAGCACGATCAGCGTGATCCCCGTGTAGATCAGCCGGTTGGCCCCCCGCGAGGGCGGGGCGTTCCCGGGCTTGCGTCGCCCCGCGAACGCCGCAGCGACGACGCTCAGGCCGGTCGCCAGGAAGACGAGGACGAGTGCTGTAACGGCGACCATCCGGCGCGGCAGCCTACACGGGGAGGGCAGCGGAACGCGTGGCCGGCACTGCGCGGACGGCGCTGCGTCATCGCCGGCGCCCCTGCGCAAACGACATCACAGGTGGCGCAACCGCCCGGAATCCGGCGCCGGATGCGGCGGCCTGCTCGCCTTCGCGCCGTCGCCAGTCGCTGTCGCGTTCGTCGGCGGGCGTCATCTCACGGACGTGGGCGACGTCGCTTCCGGGCGCCTCGAACGGCGTGATCCGGCGCACCAGCACGTTGACAGCCCCGCCTCCGGAGGCGTAGCGCTCCAGGATCCCCTCGGCCACCACGAGCGGCTCGGTGCGAACCGCGAGACGGTGACGCTCGTAGACGGGCGGCGGGACGATCAGGTTGATCGTCCCGAGCTCATCCTCGAGGAGCATGAAGACGACGCCGCTCGCGGTCCCCGGCCGCTGGCGCGCGACGACCAGCCCACCGACCCGAACACGAGTTCCATGAGCAGTCCGGCCGAGGTCCTCGCTCGTAAGGGCCTTCCCCCGCCCCAGCCCCTCCCGCAGCAGCGCCAGCGGGTGCGTCGCCGTCGTCACCCCGGTGGTCTCATAGTCCGCGAGCATCGCGTCCCAAGCACCCAGCCCATTCAGCCGCGGCGCCTCCGGCAGCCCCAGCGGCAGCGCAAGCTGCATGCCACCACGCCCAGCCGCCGCAGGCGAAGCGGCAACGCCAAGGCGCCAAAGCGCCTCCCGCCGCGCATAGGGATCCCGTCCACCACCCACCCCGGCGGATGGATCGTCGTCGTCCGGCAAGGACGCAGGGAGCGACGCGTGCTCCAGCACGCGAGCGACCGAGGACACAGCCGGCGGCGACGAGCCGCCGCCGGCACGGGCGAGGGAGTCGCACGCGCCGGCCCATGCCAGTTTGGTGAGCGCAGGGCGCCCCACCCCGGCGCGTGAAGCCAGCTCCTCGAGCGAGCGGTAGGGCCCGGCGGACTCGCGCTCCGCGACGAGTGCGACGACCTCGTCCTCGCGCACGCCGAGCACATGACCGAGGCCCAGAAGCACGGCGCCGTCCGTTGTGACAGAGGCGCCGGCCGCGCTGGCGTTGACGTCGGGCGGATGCACCGGGATGCCGCGGCGCTGCGCCTCGTGGACGAGCGCGTCGGGCGGGTAGAAGCCCATCGGCTGCTCGTCGAGCAGCGCGGCGAGCAGCTCCGGGCCGTAGTGCACGCGCAGCCACGTCGACTGGTAGGCCAGCAGCCCGAACGCTGCGCCGTGCGCCTTGGGGAACCCGAAGCCGGCGAAGCCGACGATCATCGTGAAGACGCGCTCGGCGAGCGCCTCGTCGACGTCCTCCCAGCGCGCGGTCGCGCCCTCCACGAAACGCCGGTGATGTGTTTCGATCGCCGCGGCGGAGCGCTTGCGGCTCATCGCGCGCCGCAGGCCCTCGGCCTCACCGGGAGAGAAGCCGGCGAAGGCCATCGCGACCTCGATCACCTGATCCTGGAAGATGATCGTCCCGAGCGTGTCGCGCAGCACCGGCTCCAGCGACGGATGGTCGTACGGAACCTGATAGCCGGGGTCGGCGCGCAGGCGCTGCCGGCGCTCGATGTAGGGGTTGACCGCGCCGCCCTGGATCGGGCCGGGCCTGACAATCGCCACCTGGACCGTGAGGTCGTCGAGGTTCTCCGGGCGCGTGCGTCGCAGCGATGCCATCTGCGCGCGGCTCTCGATCTGGAATACGCCGGTCGTCTCGGCGTTCTGGATCGCCTTGTAGACCTCGGGGTCGTCGTAGGGGATTCGCGAGAGGTCGATGCGCTCACCCCGGCGCGCCGCGATCTGCTCGACGCAGCGCTCGACGGCGGAGAGCATCCCGAGGCCGAGCAGGTCGATCTTCAGGAAGCCCGCGTCGGCGCACGAGTCCTTGTCCCACATGACCATCTGGCGGCCCTCCATCGCCGCCGGGACGACGGGGCAGCAGTCGACGAGCGGGCGCGTGGCGACGATCATGCCGCCGGGATGCTGGGAGAGGTGGCGCGGCAGGCCGTAGGCCTCGCCGGCCAGCTCGGCGAGGCGGCGCCAGCGGCTGGGCGTGGCGTCAGCCAGGCGCCCGGCGCCGAGCGAGCTCTCGATGTCCTTGTCGACCGAGCGCGAAGACCAGCCCTCCGAGCCGCGCGCGACGCGCTCGATCTCCCCCGGCGGCAGGCCCAGCGCCTTTCCCAGCTCACGGATCGCGCCGCGCGCACGGTAGGTCGGGAACGCCGCGACGAGCGCCGAACGGTCGCGGCCGTAGCGCTCATGCACGCGAGGGATCAGCCGCGCGCGCACGTCGCGCGGGAAGTCGAGATCGATGTCCGGCAGCGCCGCGATCTCCTCGTTGAGGAAGCGTCCGAGGAAGAGCTTGTTGGCCACCGGGTCGACGTGCGAGAGGCCGGTCAGGTAGCAGACGATCGAGGAGACCGAGGAGCCGCGCCCGCGACCCGGCGGCAGAAGCGCGCGCACGGTGTCCGGGCCGCGCACCTCAGCGGCGACCTCGCGCGCCAGCTCGAGCAGGTCTCGGTGCAGCAGGAAAAAGCCCGACAGCCCGAGGCCGGCGATCAGGGTCAGCTCCTCTTGCAGGCGCGCGGCGGCCTCGTCGCGCAGGCGATGACCCGGCGGGTAGCGACGGCCGAAGCTCGCGTCGCAGGCCCGAACGAGGTCGCGATCTGCGTCCTCGTCCTCAGCGCCCGGGTAGCGATAGCCGAGGTCCTGAGTGAGATCGAAGGTCAGCGTCTCGGCGAGCCGCACGGTCTCGGCGACCGCTTCGGGGTGGTCCTCGAAGCGCGCGGCCATCGCCTCCGGCGTGGCGAGCACGTGCGCGTGGTTGCCACGGCGCAGCGGCTCGGAGGAGTCGAGCGTCGCGTGCTCGCGCACGGCGACGAGGGCGTCCTGCAGCCGCGCGCGCATAGGCGTGTGAGCGTGGACGTTGCCGGTCGCCACGCAGGCGACGCCCAGGCGCGCGGCGAGCGCCTCCAGGCCCCGGTTCAGCGCGCGATCGTGGCGCGCGAACGGGCGCTGAAGCTCGACGCGAAACGCGTCGCGCCCGAACGCCGCCAGCAGCTGGCGCATCGTCGGCTCGTCGCGCACGCCCTGGCGCGCGCAGCCGCTCAGGCAGACGAGCCCCTCGGCGTGTGCCTCGACCTCGGCGAGCGTGACGCTCGGCTTGGAACGTGCTTCAGAACGAGACGGTCGCTCGGGGTCGGCTGATCGTTGGTGCCAGCTCTCATCACAGGTGCGCCGCGTCCGCTCGCGCGTGTGCGCGTGGGCGCGCGTGAGCAGCCTGCAGAGGTTCGCCCAACCGCGCGCATCACGCACCAGCAGCGTCAGATGACGGTGCTCAGTCTCACGCGGCGCGCCGTCGTCGCGGAAGCGCAGCTCCGCCCCGTGGATCGCCCGCAGCCCCAGCCCCTTCGCCGCCTGCGCGAACTCCATCGACCCGCAGACCGCGTCGTGATCAGTAAGCGCGAGCGTCGTGTGCCCGCGCTCGAGCGCCGCCACGACGAGCTCATCAGGGAGCGACGCCCCGTCGAGGAACGAGAAGGCCGAGTGGCAATGGAGCTCGACGTACGACACGAACGTATGTTCGCACAGACTGGGGACGGATGCTGACACTTGCCCAGGGTCGTCCAGAGAGCGCACCTGCACCAAGGCGCTGTCCTGCCCTGCTGTGCCAGGACACTCATCCAGGACAGCGTCGCAAGAATGTCCGCGCCCGCGCTACCGGCGCAGCGTCAGCGCCCGGGTGATCACTGCGCGGTTGCCGGCGGCGTCGATCAACGTGAGTCGCAGCGACCCCTTGACGCGGCGCGTCCGCGCCAGCGCGCGCTTACCCGCGGCGGTCGCCTTGAGGCGCAGCTTGGCGACACCCGAGCGGGCCGGTGAGGCCGAGCCGGACGCCACGAGCTTGCCCCCGGCTCGCAGCTCGACGCTGACCTTGCACGCCTCGCTCACCCAGTAGAGGACGGTCGCGCGCGATGCCAGCAGCGTGCGCAGCCCGAGCGGCGTCACGTCGATCAGTCCCGCCGGCCGTGTCGTGTCGGCGGGAGTCGGCGGCGCCAGCGGCGGCGGCGGCGGAGCGGCCGGCGGGTCGGGCGCGAGCTTCTCCGTACCGGGGACGAGCGCGAGCGAGGACACGAGCTTGTCGCCCGCGCCGATCGAGCCGACGGCCGTCGCCGCGCCGGTTGCGAGGTCGATCTTGTAAAGCCGCGTCAGCGAGTCGGCCTCGCCCGTCAACGCTGCGAAGGCGCGGCCGTCGACGGAGATGTCGAAGCCAGCGTCCGCGGTGGACTTGATCGTGACGCCGAACGCCCCGATAGGCGTGACGATGCCGCTCGACGCCGACGGGAAGCCGTCTACGCCGCCGATGCGGTCCAGCCGGCTGCCGGTGCGATCGATCGCGAACGCCGTGCTGAGCGTCGCACCCTGGAAGCTGCGGTCGAAGGCCAGACCGACCACATCAGGCGTATTCGTCGCGGCGAGCGAGGTGTCGCTGACGAACGCGCCGTCAGGCCGGAGGCGGAAGTTGCGATCGTTGGTGTCGACGCGGCGCACGCGGTCGAGGACGGCGTCGTATCCGTAGCCGGCCGGAACCTCGGCGATCGCGCTGCCCCTGCTCGGACCGACCAGCGTCGCCGCGCCGGTCGCAGGGTCGAGCGTGTATGTGCGGACCGTCTCGATGGCTGCGGCGGTCGGAACGGCGAATGCGTAGAGCTGTCGGTCTGCCGGACGGTAGTCGAGGCCCTGAACGGTCTCCCCGACGCCCAGCCCCGTGATCGCCCGCTGCGCGGTCATCGTCCCCGGCGAGAAGGTGTCGAAGCTCAGGAGCTGGTTGCCTGTCGACACGACGTGTGCCGTGTCGGCCTGCGCTCCCGCAGGCAGCCCGAATGACGCGACCGCGGCGACCGTCGCGAGCAGGTGGCGCCTCATCTCAGGCTCACCCGGCGGCCATAAGTGGTCTTGTTGCCGGCGCCGTCGGTTAGTGTCGCCACGACCTCGGCCTTCGTGACCCCCTTGGGCAAGCCCTTGCGCCGGATCCGACTCGTCGCCTTGAGCTTCACGCGGCGCACGCCGGCGCCGCTCAGCGCGGCGCTGCCGGTCGCGAGTGTGATCTTGCCCAGCTTCAGCCTCGCGGAGATCTTGCAGGCCTCGCTGCAGGCGACCTCGGCGCTCAGGCCCGAACGCAGCAGCGTGGCGGACCGCATCGGCGGGAGGTAGCCGATGAGGCCATTGGGTGGGCTCGTGTCGGGCATGACCGGCGCCGGCGGCGGGATCGTGGGCGGGGGGACGACGGGCGGCAGGCTGGGCGCTGCCACCGCGAGGGGCCTCGCGCTGAGGATCGTGAGGCTCCGCACCTCCAGCATCCCGTTCGCGATGAAGCCGCGGGCCGTCGCCGCGCCTGTCGTGAGGTTGATCGTGTAGAGGCGGGTGAACGGGTCGCCCGAGCTGTTGAGCCCCGCGTACGCGGTGCCCGAGCGGCTGATGTCAAAGCCGCCGTCGACGCCGGCAGCGAGCGTGATGCCGAGAGGACCGACATCAGTGACGACACCGCCGTTCGGCGACGGGACGCCGTTGGCCCCGCCCTGGAGGCTGAGCGTGCTGCCGTTGCGATCGATCGCGAACAGCGTCGTGAGCTCGGCGTCCTTGACGTTGCGGTCGTAGGCCTCCGCGATCACGTCGGTCGTCGCAGCCGGCGAGAGGTCGGTGTCGTTGCCCGCGAGCGCGCCGTTGTTGGGGTTCAGTCGCGCGCTCTCGTCGTTTGTGTTGACGTAGCGGAGCCGATCGACGACGGGGTTGAAGTCGAAGCCCGTCGGGATGTCCGCGGCGCCCGCAAGGGCCGCGGCCGTAGCGCCGATCAGCGTCGCGGCCCCTGTCGCCGGATCGATCGCGTACGTCGTGATGACCGAGTTCGCCGCCGAGCCCGAGCTGACCGTCGAGCCGTAGAGCTCGAGCGAAGACGGCCGCTGGTCGATGCCTCGCAGCGTCTCACCGATTCCGAGACCCGTAACCGGCCGCGAGGTCGTCGTCGCCGGCGAGTCGGTGTCGAACAGCAGCAGCGAGTTGTTCGGCGTGAGGGCGACGGCGGGTTCGGCGGCGGCGGGCGAGGCAGCCACGAGCGACGCGGCCAGCATCGCGGCGAGGGTGACCACGGCGCGTCTCACGGGCGCGAGCATACGCCGCCCTCCGGCTACACGGCGCGCATGCAGTCGCTGCGCTCGCTCCACTGCCCGCCCGGAGGCCTGGCGCCGGCGGCGAGCAACCGGATCGTCTCGGTCGAGCGCTTGAAACGGCCACCCATCCCGACCCCGGCGGAGACCTTCCCGTGCAACTCGGTGCGGTCCGCATCGACGTCGTAGAGCAGAGCGCGGGCGCTGCCCGATCCGTCGAGCCGCTCGCGCAGCGCGGACGAGACCGCGACGGCGTCCCCCATGCGAAGGCGACGCTGGCGCAGCGCGCGTACGAAGGCGCCGGCAGCGGCCAGGTTCGCGCTGTCGGCGAGGTCCAGATGACGCTCCAGGACCGCGACCCGCCCAGCGCGGAGCCGCTCGCCGGAGTCACCGCCGAGGGCCGCGTGCAGTGGCCCTGGCAACCGCGCGCCGCCGTCGATCCGCAGCGTCTCGACGACGGTCAGTGCGACGGGCCGGCCTGACCCGTCGACAGTCAGGCCGTAGAGCTCCTCATGCGCGCCCGCCCCCGCTGCGCGAACCCCGGCAAGCACCGCGACGCTCGCCGACAGCGCGTTGTTCCTGCGGATCGTGAACGTGAGCTCGTCGCTTGCCCGGTCGGTGCGTGACCCCATCAGGTCCGAGGCTTCGAGCTGTAGGCCGACCCGTCCCAGGCGCGCCCTCAGTTCACTGCCGAGCCCCTGCTCGCCAAACGTCTCGTCGGGCTCCGCGGGCGGTCCCACGCCGCGCAGGCGTGCCAGCACAGCTCCTCCGGCCCGTGGGGAGGAGCGTGCTGCCTGGGCCGACAGCGAGCGCATCAACTCGTCGGCCTCGGCATCGCTGCGCAGGCGCCATACACGCCCACGCCCGAGTCGCCCTTCCACCAGACCACCGAGCGAGCCTCCGATCCTCCAGCCGCCGATCCCCAGCTCCGCGCCGACGTCAGCTTCGAGTCCCAGCCCGCCGCGTGAGACGAGCTTGACGACGACGCTGCCGTCGGAGCGATGCTCGCGCAGTGCCGTGCTGCCTGCCGACAGCCTGACGATCGCCACGCGGCCGCCCACGTCGGTGACCTTCGCGCTCGATCTCGTTACGCACGGCGCCCGCGCGCGCTCACCGCACTCGCCGCCGCCCACGAGGCAGATCGCCCGCTGGACCTGCGCGACGACCGCCTGCGCGATGCCGCTGCCCGGCACGACGAGCAGCCCGGCCGCGAGCACGGCGAGGACGAGCAGCACGAGCGCGACGTACTCCAGCGTCGACTGTCCGTCCTGGGCGCGCACTCCAGCAACCTCGCGCGGGGCGCGTCACAGGGCAACGACGCGATCGTCACGAAAGCGCGCGTCAGCGGTGACGAAACCACTCGCCGGCGGAGCGCGTCAGCGGTGGCGGAACCATGTGCCGGCGACGAGATCGCGGAACACGACGAGGTCGCGGCCGTCGATCGTCACGACCTCCCAGTAGCGGCGTCGCAGGGGCCGGGTGGTCCACCATCGATCCTCGATCAGCCACGACTCACGCACGCTGACGACCTCATGGCCGTCAACGTCGATCGGCCGCCCACCACGGCCCGCGAGCACCCGCGCGAGTTGCGGCACGCCGACGCGGCGCGCGCCGGGCGTCAAATCTCAGCCCTCGAACGGCGCCAGCACCGCGCGCCGTTCGGGTACACGCGAATCGGGATCGACGGTCAGCACGCGCAGCGCCGCCTCGGGCCCGGCTGCGGCGCGCGCCTGACGCACAGCCTCGCGCAGGCGCCCGGCGCGTTCGACGGCCTTGTCCTCGAACAGGGCGCGCGCGCCGGCGTGCGGCGGCCCGAGTCGCTCGGCACTCAGGCGCAGCGTCTCGGCGGGCGCCGGTAGCAGCTGCAGGCGCTGGGCGAGCGCCAGCCGCATCCGCAGCGGGTCGGCGAGCGCCTCGCGGAACACGACCCGCTCACGCCACGTCCCACCTTCGACGAGCGTCGCGGCGATCACCGCCACCCGCAGCGTGCGGCCGCGACGCTCAGGACGCGCGAGCAGGCGGTCCACTAGCAGTTCGAGAGCGCGCTCCAGATGGGCCCCGGATGCCGATTCCTCCAGCTCGAGCGTCTCCTCCAGCAGCTCGCCCGGAACGCGCGGACTCAGCGGCGTGTCGCGGCCGTGTGCAAGGTCGTGGGCGAGCAGCCCGGCAGGTCCGAAGCGGTCAGCGACGGCGCCGCGCGGGAGCGCCGCGAGCTGGCCGAGCGTCGCGATGCCGAGCTGCTCTAGATCACCGGGCAGGTGCGCCACCTCAGCGCGGCGGCGCAGCAGTGAGACCGGCTCGGGCCGCAGATCCTCAGCCCCGCGCACGTGATGGGCGCGGCGTGTGCGCGCGCGACCCGCTGCCGCCAGCGCGCAGAACCGCGACGGGCCGGCGCCGATCCGCGCGGGCAGGCGCAGCGCGGCACGCACCGCCGTGACGGTGCCGTCGAGCGAGCCGCCGTGCAGGCGCCGCAGGCCGCGTGCCTCGAAGCACGCCGCTCCCGGCCGCTCGCTCTCGACGGCGGCGCCGACCGACTCGAGCCGCGCGAGCACCTTCTCCCACGCGTCGGCGACGCCGACCGGGTCGGGCGGGACGAGCCCCAGCAGCGGCGCGCGCGAGAGCGCCTCCCCGAGCCGCATCCCCGGGTGGACGCCGAGTGCCTCGGCCGCGCGCGAAACCTCCCCCACCTGCTGCTCACGCCCAGGCTCCGGCGCGAGCGCCATCGGCCCCTGCGCGAGCGCGGCGCGCCCTCCGGCGGCCACGGCGAGCTCAAATCGCGGAAGGAGAACACAGATCACCATCGAATCGAACACATGTTCGCATCAGATGTGCACGGGATGCAAGGCCATGTGCGCGGTCATGGGAGGATCGGGCGCATGGGCGCTCCCGCTGCACGTCTGCGCGAACTGCACCAGCCGGGAGATCCGCTGCTGCTCGCAAACGCCTGGGACGCCGCCAGCGCGCGCCGTTTCGCCGCGCTCGGCTTCCCAGCGATCGCGACCACGAGCGGCGGCGTCGCGCGGGCGCTCGGGTTCGAGGACGGCCAGGCGACGCCGGCCGGCGAGATGCTCGCCGCGGTGACGCGGATCGTGGCCGCGGTCGACGTTCCGGTGAGCGCCGACATGGAGGCCGGCTACGGGCTCGACGCCGACGAGCTCGCCGAGCGGCTGCTGGCGACCGGAGCCGTGGGGCTCAACCTCGAGGACTCAGACCACACAGCGCCCGGCACGCTGGTGGCGGCCGAGGCGCACGCGGAGCGCATCGCCGTGCTCGCTCAGCGCGGGCTCGTCGTCAACGCGCGAATCGACGTGCACCTGCGCACGGCCAGGGATGCAGCCGACAGGCTTGGCGAGGCGCTGCGACGCGCGGCGCTCTACCGCGACGCCGGCGCGGCCTGCGTGTTCCCGATCCTGCTCGACGACGAACGCGAGCTGGCGGAGTTCGTGACCCGTCACGGCGGACCGGTCAACGCGCTGTTGCACCACGGCAGCCCTCGGCTCAGCGGGCTGCGCGGGATCGGGATCGCGCGTGTCAGCGTCGGCTCCGGGATCGCCAGCGCGGCCCTGGACCACGCCGAGGCGATCGCGCGGGCACTTGCCGGCGGCGACGACGTACCGCTGCGGATCGCACGGGGCGAGCTGTAGGAAAGTCGCGCCGACAGGCATGGAGGCCGACGACAGAACGGCTCCCTTCAGCGGCCGCCCCGCCGACCGAACAGGTCGCCCAGCCGCGTGACGACTGAGAAGTCGCCCGCCAGGTCCAGGCGCCCGTCGAGCAGCGCCCTGCCGGCGTCCAGCTCACCACCGGCGATGCGCACGAAGTCGGCCACCGTCAGCCGTGCCTTCAGGGCCGGTGCATCGGCAGCGCCGGGCCGCGCGACCGCCCGCCCCGAGCGCGTGTCGATCGTCCAGATGCGCAGTGTGCCGTCGATGCGGCGAAGTTCGCACTGAAGCTCGCCGGCGAAGGTCACGGCGAACCCTGGAACGCGAGCTGCCACCTGGACGAACAGGAAGCGAAGACCCAGCCGCGAGCCGACCGTGCGCTCAAGGCGGCGATCGTCCGAACGCCGCACGAACGACTGGAAGCCACGGGCTCCGCGGTCACGTAGGCGGGCTTGGATCTCCGAGGTGCTCACGCGCCGAAGAGGCTAGGCCTAGGCCCGTTGCTCAGCCGAGCTTGCCGGGTTGCGCATCGCCCGACAGCTGTGTGGCAGGATGCCGCATGGCACTTCTCCAGCGTCCGTGCCTCCTCGGCGTGCTCATCCTGGCGCTGGCAGCGCTTCTCGCGCCCGTCGCGGGCGCTGACACGCCGATCGCCGCCACGGCGACGCCGACGTACGTGAGCGCCTATGGGGGTGTCACCGCCTGGTCGGAGTTCGACTCCGAGGCACTCACCGACGGGACGGGTGGCTATCGCCTCGTCCTGCGCAGCAAGGGGACGATCACGCGTCCCAACATCAGCAGTCGCGCGACGCAGTTCGATGTGACCCTCGGGCCCGACACGGAGGGCCGCACGGTCGCGCTCTACAGCCGGTGCGAGAGGGCCGACGGGACCGGCTGCGACGCGTACAAGTACGACCTGCGCAACAAGAAGGAGAGGAAGCTGGACGCCATCTCCCAGGTTGCCCGCGACGAGGCGTGGCCGTCGCAATGGCGCGGGAACTACGCGTTCGTGCGCGTGCGGTACGCCCACGGCGGTACCCCCACCGTCGAGAACCGCTGCGACGCGCCGGCCACCCGTCCTGTCAAGGAACGGTACGGCATCAAGACCGTCCTCCTCGCGCCGGGGAAATGCGGCGTGATCTCGGGGCAGGTGCTGCGCAAAACCACCATCGCGCAGACTGTCCGTTCCTTCGCGCCGTCGAACCGCACCGAGGTGCGCCTCGTGTCGATCAAGGACGGGAAGAGCAAGGTGCTCGCCGGGCGCTCCTTCACGACGCCGACCGACCTTTACGACTCGCCCGTGCTCGACGACAACTACGTGTATGCGACGCGCACCGGCATCGGGCCGACGCCGCGCTTCGTGCGCCTGCGCCGGGACACCGGCTCGAGCAAAGAGGTCGACGCCCAGACGATCCTCGCCGGCTCGATCGCCCGCGACAAGGGCGTGACGACCTACGTCGAGGTGCAGGGCGCCGGACAGGGCGGCGTCTGCGCGCCGGTCACGCCGTGCCGCGTCGTCGTCACCAGCGCCGACCCCTTCTCGTCCTCGAGCCGCACGCTGGCGCCGCGGGTGACGCTCACGCCACCGGGAGCGGGGCTGCTGGGCAACCGGCCGTTGAACGTCAGCGGCGGCTTCGCGCAGCTCGTCGTGCAGAACGGCAAGGTCGTGCGTTCGGAGCCGGTGGCGGGGATGCCGCTCGAGGTCCTCCGGGCGGCGTATTCGCCCACTCCGAGCGGGCAGACGCTGGTGCCGACCGGCGTCCGCGCGACGACGGGCCCGGACGGCGGCTGGGGCCTCTCCGTCCCGCCGCCGGTTCCGGTGTTCGGGTACTACACCGTCGTCACGCGAGGCTCGGGGATCGCGGCGCAGGCCGCGGTGGTCGTCCTCCGGACCTCTGCCGCGGTGACGCTCGACGCATCGCCGCGCACCGTCGTGGGTGGCGGGAATGTCACGTTCTCGGGCACAGTCGCCCCGGTACAGCCAGTGCGAAGCGTCAACATCCTCAGGCAGTACGGCGGCGGCTTCTCAGAGAACCTCGCCCAGGCGCCGGTGGCCGCCGACGGGTCGTTCTCCGCCATCGTGGCGATCAGCGCCGCCGCAACCTACGTCGCCGAGTTGCCGGCGAACCCGTTCGATGGTTCCGAAGGCAACGCCACGTACGCGGGAACCAGCGCCCCGGTCAGCATCAGCGTCGCGCCCTGAAGACAGCGCTGGGGTCAGCCCCCGAGCTCGACGCCGAGTCGGCCAATAGAAAAGCCCCGCCGGAGCGGGGCTCTTCCGTAGCGTGCCTGTAAGCCGGATTCTGTCTTGGACAGCCATCCATCTTTGCGGCCTACCTGGACCTCGGCGGGCAGCCTGCGAGCGGTCCTGCTTGGCCTTGCATCCGGTGGGGTTTGCCTGGCCGCCGTGTCACCACGACGCCGGTGCGCTCTTACCGCACCATTTCAACCTTGCCTGTGCGAGATGGGCCGACGTCCAGCCCACCCCGCCATCGGCGGTGTATTTCTGTGGCACTTTCCCGCGGGTTTCCCCGGGTCGGTCACCCGACCACCGCGCCCTGTGATGTCCGGACTTTCCTCGACGGGTTGTCTCCCCCGCCGCGACTGCCTGGCACACGCGATCCACGGTAGCGCGCGGCGGGCCACGTGAACAGCGCCGTGCGTCAATCGCCGGGCGACGGCGGTGGCAGGGGCTGGAAGCCCTCAATCGCGGTCGTCGGAGATCAAGTCGGACAGCAGCGTTCCCCGCCGAACTCGGGATCGACGGCATCTCGAAGAACTCGTGCGGCGAAAGCGTTCACGCTTTCGCCCCCGGATTCGGCCTGGCGCTTCACTGCGCCGGCAAGCGCGTCATCCAGCCTCAGAGTGACTCGTCGCACCATTCACGTCACGACAGCACGGACCCGCAGTCTCCGCACGCGCCCGTAGTGCCGCCGGCCGGCCCGGCGCCGCGGCGCGACCGCATCGTCCCACCGCAGACCGGGCAATCGGTCGCCTGCGCGGCGCGGAGGTCCTCCCAGGCGCTGACGAGCAACTCGTCGAGCGTCGGCCTCCGCGACGTCTTGCGATGCGCAGCACCCGCCGCCTGCGGCGCCGCTGCGCCGCCCTGCTGCAGCGTGCCCAGGCACGCTGCGCGACGGCCGGCGCGGTCGAGGGAGAGCCCCCGGCCGACAGACGGGACACGATCTGTGGTGGCGCTCATCGCACGCTCCTGAACAGGCCGACGACACGCCCGAGGACGCGCACGTCCTTGGAGCGGATCGGCTCCATCGCCGCGTTCTCGGGTTGCAGGCGGACGTGGTCGCCCTCGCGGAAGAAGCGCTTGACGGTCGCCTCCTCGCCAACGAGCGCGACGACGATCTCGCCGTCGCCTGCGACCTCCTGGGGGCGCACCACGACGTAGTCGCCCTCGAGGATCCCGGCGTCGATCATCGACTCGCCGCGTACACGCAGGATGTATTCGCCTTCCTCACCGCCGGCGACCGCTGGAACGTCCAGGTACTCCTCTATGTTCTCCTCAGCCAGGATCGGCTGGCCGGCAGCGACCGCGCCGACCAGAGGCAGCCCGTGCCTCCCGCGACCGAGCGCCTCCTGGACCGCCTCAGCGGTGTCGCGCGCAACACGGTCCAACAGCTCGATCGCGCGCGGCTTGGTCGGATCGCGGCGCAGCAACCCGAGCTTCTCGAGGTTCGACAGATGGGCATGGACAGTCGACGAAGAGGTCAGTCCGACCGCCTTGCCGATGTCGCGCACAGTCGGCGGATAGCCCTGCTTCGCCGAGTAGCGCTTGATGAAGTCGAATATTTCCTGCTGGCGCTTCGTCAGGTCCATTTTGTCTCCCGCCCGCGGTCCACAATCGAACAAGTGTTCGGTACGGTAGCGCGCCAGATGGACGGAATGCAAGCCCGGCCTGACAGCCCGCTGCGACGGGCGATCCCACTGCTATCCTCGCGCTCCCCGCGCGTCAGCGGGCCGCACTCGCGCCGATGGCGGAATTGGTAGACGCGCCAGGTTGAGGGCCTGGTCCGGGATAACCGGGTGGAGGTTCGAGTCCTCTTCGGCGCATGCGGAGCCATCGCTGTTCAGTTGTGCCAGATGGGCGATGGCTCACCGAAGACCCCGATTGAGTTGCAGTCGGGGTCTTCTGCGTTCTGGGACCTCAAACCGCGAAGGCGATCCGGGCCAATCGCGACGCCCGGGTGACAATCTGGACACACCACAGGCATAATCCGGACGCATGAGCGCGCTTCTGCAACAGATCGCGGCGGAGGTCAAGACGAACGAACGAACGCTTCGCCGCGCGATCAACGAGGGCACGCTGCGCGCTGTGCGCCCCAGCGCGCAGACGCTGAGGATGGACCCCGTGGAGCGTCGTTATGTCCGCACGCATTGGCTGGTCATCGGCGAGCTGCGACGCGCGCTGCGAACCGAACCGAACGTCGAAAGCGCGGTGCTGTTCGGGTCCACGGCGCGAGGCGAGGACACTGCGGCTTCGGATATCGACGTGCTCGTGTGGTTTCGCGCACCCAGCGTCCGAGCCAGGCGTCAGCTGCGCGAACGCCTGCAACAGCGCCTCGACCGGCCGGTCCAAGTGATCGAGTTCAGCGGCGCTGGTAGGGACTCACCGCTGCTGAAGGCGGTGCTGCGAGATGGCCGCGTTCTGGTGGACCGGACCGGGAACTGGCCCAAGCTGCGGTCTGAGTCGGAAGCTGTACGTCGCCGCGCGCTGCGCGAGCGTCACGTCCGAGCCAAGAACGCGCAGCAGGCCCGCGAGTTCTTCGCCGCGCGAACTGATGGGCGCTGATGACACCGGAACGATCCGCATCCAGCGACGAGGACCTCATCGACCGGTTCAACCAGGCGCTCGACGAGTTGAGGCGCAAGCAGGAGCAATTGGAGGTCGCCGTCGCAGATTTCAGCGGCGCTGAACCCGAGCGAGAGTTTCAGGAGGCGTGGGAGTCCGATGACCCGCGAGAACGGAACCGCGCGGAGCTGGCTCACTCAGCGTTCGAGCGCAGCCATCAGATGTTGATGGATCTAGATGAGTAGTTCCACGGCTCTGGTGGTGCGGGCCGGCTGGAAGGGGACATAAACAGACAGGTCGAAGTCGGCGGTGCTTGATGTCACCGCCGACTCCAAGGAGGAGCCTCGATGCTCGCCGACC